>Ga0163148_10001593_pt1 | contig 29167 bp, 24 predicted proteins | sample OliLakLV19MP7P2_FD_148606 | JGI IMG/M metagenome (GOLD analysis project Ga0163148, IMG submission 148606) | Freshwater microbial mat bacterial communities from Lake Vanda, McMurdo Dry Valleys, Antarctica- Oligotrophic Lake LV.19.MP7.P2 | ecosystem: Environmental > Aquatic > Freshwater > Lake >... | reverse complement strand
GTGCATGATGCGTACGAGAACCTGCTCACGCCATATTGGCCCGGCCGCGAGCGCGACACGACCGAAGAGAACCTGCAGGCGCGCGTCCGCGGGGCAATCCTCATGGCGTTCAGCAACAAATTCGGCCACCTCCTGCTGACGACGGCGAACAAGAGCGAATCGGCCGTCGGCTATTCAACGCTGTACGGCGACATGTGCGGCGGGCTGGCGGTGATTAGCGATGTGCCCAAAACAACCGTCTGGGAACTATCCCGATGGATCAACCAGCACGCCGGCCGCGAGGTGATTCCGCACAGCAGCATTGAAAAAATGCCGTCGGCTGAACTACGACCCAATCAGACCGACCAGGATTCGCTGCCGCCGTACGACGTGCTGGATGAGATTATTGAGCGGTATGTGGAAAAGGAAATGGGCACCGCGCAAATCATCGCCGAAGGCTTCGACGCCGCGACGGTGACGCGCGTTATCAGGCTGATCGATCGCAGCGAGTACAAACGACGCCAAGCCGCGCCGGGATTGAAGGTGACCAGCCGCGCATTCGGTTTTGGGCGGCGAATGCCGATCGCGCAGAACTACGTGCCGACCAATTTTCCGGCGACGAAATGAAGTGGCTACTTGAGCCGGAACGGCGACGTCGCTTTACTGAGCACGAAGCCGCATTACGCCGCCGCAACTGCTTCCATGCGCTCGCTCTCACGAATCGCCTCGGCGCTGATCTTGCCGCCTTGCGTCACCTGATCAAATTTCACGGCGACGCGCTTGCTCACGCCCTGCTCCTGCTGCGTCACGCCGTAGAGCAAGTCGGCAATCTGCATGGTGCGTTTGTGGTGCGTGATGATAATGAACTGGCTGATATCGAGAAATTCCTGAACGATCTGGCCGAAGCGCACGTTGTTGGCTTCATCCAGCGGGGCATCCACTTCATCGAGGATGCAGAACGGGCTGGGCTTGGATTTGAAGATGCTCATGAGCAGCGCAATGCACGTCATCGCCTTTTCGCCGCCGGAAAGTTGGCTGATGGTCACCGGCTTCTTGCCCGGGGGGCGCGCGATGATTTCGATGCCGGCATCGAGCGGATCAACCATTCTCTTCATCACCGGCACCGGCCCCTTCTCGCCGGCGGCGGCCATTGATTCGGCCTGGGCTTTCATGGCTTCGGTGTCGTCTACTTCAAGCTCAAGAAACACATCGGCACTTCCACCGCCGAAGAGCTTGCGGAACATTTGCTGGAAATTCTCTTTGACCGCGTTGAAGGTTGCCTCGAACCGCACGCTGCTTTCGCGGTTGATCTCGTCAATCAACTGCGCTAACTGCTCGCGGCTTGTCGCCAGGTCGGCGATTTGTGTCGCATAAAATTGTTGACGCTTCTCAAGCTCTTCAAGCTCGCCGAGGCTGTCGAGGTTGACGTTGCCAAGCCTCCCGATTTTTTCGCGTAATTCTTTGATCTCTTCGGCGATCGCGCTCCAGTGATCGTCGTTGCCTTCGAATGGCGATAGAGCGTTCGGATCAGCAGCTACCGCTGCAGCGTGGGCATCGTTTGTCTCTTGATAGCGCACGGGCAGATCCAACTGCAATTCGTCGCGCGTGCGTTGCACGAGCGACTCTAACCGAACGCGCTGCTCGTTAAGTTTCATATCGATGGCGTGGAGCTGCTGTTCCAGTTCGCCGTGCTCGCCGCGCAGACTCTCAACTCGGCCGACGAGGTGATTGACGAATTGCTGCATCGCCGATAATTCGCCGGCGATCGTTTCGACCTGCTCCGCCAGCGTTTTCTCGCGGGATTGCAGTTGTTGTTGCGCCGTCTCGGCTGAAGCAATTTCGGCTTCCACCGTTGCGATGCGCGACCTCAGCGAATCGATCCCCTTCACAATGCGCTCAAGCTGCTGCGATAGTTCGTCGCGCATGGCGGCATGCCGCTCCACGCTTTGCCGACAGGCGATCTGTTTCTCCTGCACCTGCCCGAGCGACACGCGGGCCGACGTAAGCTCTTCCGCCCACTTCTTAATGTTCTCGGCCAGCTCGATCTGCTCGGTCTGCAATTGCTCGATCGAACGCTGCTTTTCTTCCTGCTCTGCTTCGATCACGCTGCGCTGGCCCGACAGGTTTGATTCTTCATCTTTGAGCTTCTGCTGCTGATCGACGAAAAGCGTAAGCTCTCGCTCGAGCAATGGTTGTTCACGCCGCAGCGCCGCCAATCGATCTCCGGCGGCGGAGTCCTGGCTGCTTAGTTCGACCTTGCTGGTGTTGAGTTGATAGATTGCCTGCCGCAGCACGTTCTGTTCATCTTCAAGCTGTTTGGCCGACGCGTTGCCTTCCGAGAGATTGCGCGATAGCTCTTCAACGCGCACATCGATGTCGGCAATTTGTGACGATATCAGTTCAAGCTCCGACCGTCGCGAAAGCAGCCCCATCGCCGCCGTGAGCGGGCCGGCGTGGAGCGTGCCGTCGGCCTCGAGCACTTCGCCGGCCGGCGTAACAAATCGCGCGCCCGCCGGGCCGGCTTCGCGAAGACGCATTGCCGTCGCCAGATCATCCACCACCACCGTGTTGCCGAGCAACTGCTGCAACAACGGCTGGTCGTCCACTTCGGCCCGCACCAAATCGGCGGCGAAGCGAATGCCGATTTCGGCGTGCTGGTTCCAGTCGTACCCCGTCATGGAAACACAGGCGCGATTGTCTGTGCCACCGAAGGGACAAATGACGTTCACGCGGCCTTCGAGCTTCTCAAACTGCTCGCGCTCCGCCAGGACTGCGGCCGAATCGGTGGCGATGAGCCACTGATCGCGCCCGTCGAGCGCGGCTTCGACGATCTTGGCGTGTTCAATGTCCACCCGCAGCACGTCGGCGACAATGCCGCGGATAAAAGGGAAATCGTTTTCGCGCCGGCGCAGCACCGCTTTGGCACCTTCGCTCACCCCTTCACGGCGGGCTTCTAAATCCTGCAGCAGCTTCTGGCGCGACAGCATGCCGCTGCGATGCTCGCGCGCGCCGGCCAGTTGTTCGCTGATCTGTTTGATCTGTGTCGTCAACTGTGCCGATTCATCGCGTTTAGCCTGCAACGCCGCGTGTTCGGTTTCGATCTCGGACAGCACTTCCTTGATCTGACGCTGCAGGTCATCGCGCTTCGCCGACGTGACTTCGATTTCCTCAATCACCCCGCGGCGGCGGTCGGCAATCTTGCCCTGTTGCTGAGCGATGTTGCGACGTTCAATCTCAATCGAGCTTAAGCGCGAGCTGACCTGTGCGAGCCGGCGCATGAGGTCAAGAACGGAGGATTTGTCCTTCTCAACCTGCCGTTCAATGTTGTTGATCTTGAGCTGTCCGTCTCGAAAGGCAATCTGTCGTTCATCAATGCACTTACGCTGCGCGTCGAGTTCCTGCGTGAGTTGAGCAAGCGTTTCAGTATCTTCGGCGAGCGTTCGGGATGCTTCTTCCAGCCGCTGCGTGGATGTCGCGCGTTCGATCTCGTACGACTGCGATTGCTCGTTGATGTGCTGCAACTGCTCGCGGGCAAATTCCTGCTTCTGACGGGACGATTGAATCTGGGCGCGGGTTTCGATCAATTCGTATTCCACGCGCTGCCTGCGCTCTGCCAGCCCGTCGTAGGCCTGGCGTTTCTCGGCCAGTTCGTTCTGACGATGCGCCAGGTTGCCGGCGGCATCATCGAGGCGGAACTGCAGGTCTTCTCGTTGCTTGTCGTTTGCGGAAATCTGCTGCTGATGGGTGTGATACTCCTGCAGCGAATAACTCAGCCGAATTTCATTTAGGCGATTAGAATATTCCTGATAATTCCGAGCCTTGCCCGCGGCCACCTTCACGCTGCGCAGGCGCTTCTCCACCTCATCTACAATATCGTTCACGCGCAGCAGGTTCTGTTCGACGCGTTCGAGCTTGCGCTGCGATTCCTTCTTTTTGACTTTGAACTTGGAAATGCCCGCGGCCTCTTCAAAAATCTGGCGGCGCTCTTCGGGGTTGGCTTCGAGCAACGCGGCGACACGTCCCTGTTCGATCACGCTGTAGGCATCCACGCCCACGCCGGTGTCGAGGAACATCTCCTTGATGTCCTTGAGGCGCGCGGTCGTGCCGTTCACCTGATATTCGCTCGTACCGTCGCGGAAGAGTCGCCGGCCGACCGCCACTTCGTCCGTTTCGAGGCTCAGCAGCCGCGTGCCATCGGCACACGCAGGGTTTTCAAACACGAGGGTGACCTCGGCCATGCCCGCGGCCTTGCGGGTCTGGCTGCCGTTGAAGATGACATCCATCATCGCGTCGCCGCGCAGGCTCTTGGCCGACTGTTCGCCGAGCACCCACTTCACCGCGTCGACAACATTGCTCTTGCCGCAGCCGTTAGGACCGACAATGCCGGTGATCGGCTGATCGAACTTGAATTCAGTTCGATCGGCGAATGACTTGAACCCGTGGACGAGGAGTTTTTTCAAACGCATGGACGTCGGTCCTCCATGACCGGAACAATTTCTGATCTTCGCTCGCTGGTTCTGAATTGCATCATGCTCACAGAGCCGCCGAAGGACTGTACTCGAAAACTAAAAATCGAACATCGCAACGCTGTCATCAGTTCGGCCTCGACTGCGTCGGCGCCACTTCGGCGGCGTTGGTTTGTGGCTGAGGCGCCGCGCCCGCGCCGGCGGGACGCGCTTGTTCGGCGATTGCGGGCGCATCAATGATTGATTCGGCCAATGCCGGGGCGGCCTGCAGCACAAATGTCGCCGGCACCCGTTCACCTTTCGTTGCCCCGACGAGGTATTGCTGATCCGCCATAGCCTGAATAACCGCGACGACATCGGTGTATCCGAATGCGAACGGCCCGTTTGCCGCATCGTCGCCGCCCAGCCGCGCGATGATCGTACCGAGGTCGGGCTGGCTCAGCACGCGCGCGGGCTGGCTGCCGTTGGGGGGCCGGTAATAGATGGTTACGCCTTTGCCTTGCGAATCGCTGGCCAGCGTCAGCCGGTCATCAAACGTGGTGAAGTTGAACGGCTGCTCGACCGAGGCCGGCGGGCCGATCAACGCGATTCGCGGAACGCCCGACCGCGATGCAATCACCAGCGGTTTGCCGCCGGACTGGATCATATCGAGCACGAAATTCTCGTTGATCACGCGCGAATAGACGGCGGGGTCTTTCTGGGCGATGAGCATGCGATATGCTTCAACCCGCACCAGCGTCTGATCGGTATCCAGCAACTTGCGGACAATGCTGGCCACCTCCGGCGACGGCGGAAGTTCGCCCAAGGCGCGTATCGCATTCACTTGAAACGGATTGCTTGCAGTCGAAGCGATGCCGGCCAGCACGGTGGGTGCCGCCGGATCGCCAAGAAACGCCGCGGCGCGGGCGGCGGCGAAAGCCACATCGGGCTTTTCGTGCGTCATCAGCGGCGTGATGAAAGGCAAAGCGCCGTCGCCGAGTCCTTCAAAACAAAACGAAATATCCAGCAGTGGCGCCTCAGGCTCAACGGCGGCGTCGGCCAGTTGCTTCGCTTTGAAGGCGACGAACTGCGGCGATGAATCGAAGAAAAGGTGCGTCATCACGCCGGCAAAATGCTCCCAATCGCCCCGATACAGCGGCGGGATCGTCACCTTCACCAATCCTTCATCCTGCGAGGCCGCGACCCGGTCGCGTTGATTTTCTTTGAAAGGTGCAAAGCGACCGTCGACCCTGGCCTCGACGGCGCGGGAGAGTCGCCGTTCCGGCTGGCGAATGCGCAGCACCAGCGGCCGCGGTTCCATCACGCGCCCGCCGTCGAGTACCCATCCGCTGCGCAGACTTCGGCGCGCGCCCGAATCGGAATGGTCGCTCTTGAGCACATAGGCCGGGTTGGTGAAGACGGCACCCTGTGCGAGCACCAGCGAGTTGACCGCCACGCCCGGCGCCATCGGGTTTGCGCCGCCGAGCTTCAAATCGGTTCGATACAATTCGCCGCGCGCCAGGCTTTTGGTGGAGGAACTGGGCAGCGCCAAAACGCGCACGTCAATGGTATCGCCGCGACGCGCGCCGGGCATGATGACGCCGTCGACTCGCACGATCGCCGTACGCGGATCGCGCAGCACTTCTTCGGGGCTGGTTGTTTCGAAGCCCGGCTGCAATTTGCTGCCGAAGCCGCGTTTCACCATTTCACGAACCATGTAATCGCGCACCGGCGTGGGAATCTGGGTGTTGTCACCGGTGTCATTCAGGTTAACGACGAGTCCAAAGCCCGACACCACCTGCGGATCAAACTCGACTAAGTCGACCATCTCCAAGATCGACCCTTTGAGGTATTCGGGCACCTGTTTAGGAGGAAGCGACTGGTAGCGACTGACAGGCTTATCGAGCTTCTTCTTGTAGGGATTGCATCCAACCGCCGCCGAAGCGACGACTGCCGCAATGAGAAGTCGCCAAACCAGATTGGGCGCGTAAATCAAAGGTGTCATGGCCAAGGCCTCCAAGTGTTATCGGACGAACGCAGGCCCCGGCTTGAGCAAACTCACCAGAACCATCTCATGGGTGCTTTTAAATCAAAGGTGCTAACCGGCCGATACTTCCGGTGCGCGCGCCGGCTTGCGCTTGGGTTGTCGTAGCGTTTTGGCAGCCGGTTCGCCGCCGTTGGTCGCGGCCATTTGCTCGATGAACAACCGGCCCTGGGTCGGGTCTTCAAACCGCTTGGCATCCAGCACGGCCTTGGCTTCGTCCACCAGTTCTTCGAGCGTCTTAAACTTCTTGTACACACTGGCGAAGCGCACGTAAGCCACTTGATCCAGCCGCCGGAGGCGCTGGGCGACCGACTCCCCGACAAACGTACTTTGCACTTCACGGTCGCTGGCGCGAAACGTTTCTTCTTCCACCTCATCCACAATTCGACGAAGGTCGGTCTCGGCGACGGGGCGTTTGAAACAGGCTCGCTCGAGTCCGGCAAAAATCTTATTGCGATCCCACGGCACGCGCCGACCGTCGCGCTTGACGACCGTTAGTTTCAGCGTGTCTTCAATTCGCTCGTAGGTGGTAAAGCGTTTTCGGCAGCTAAGGCATTCCCGTCGGCGGCGAATCGCGTGCCCGCCTTCGCAGGTGCGTGAGTCGATCACCTTCAGCGATTCTTTGTCTGCGTCGCAGAACGGGCAGTGCATAAACCGCCGACCGTATCCGAACGACGGCAAATTTCAACCAGATCCGGATGAATCCAGGTAGCGCGTCGGGTGACCAAGAGCACTATTCATGGCACGGCTTCATAGGTGAGCAATGTCCCACCATGATCTCGTGAACCAGCGCATTTACTTGTCACTGGCCCTCAAGGCACCCAGCTTGGCGACGCGGGGATGTGTTGCGTCGGGGTCGGCAGTCAATTAACTTGCGGTCGGAATGTTGCAGAAGTCTTTCCTGGTTCAGAAGTTTGCCAAAATTAACTTTGGCACGTTTCACCTCATCGGCTACAGCGTCGGCGGGGAAGAGACGGTGGTTCAGGCGCCGGAGTTCAACGTCTGCTTCGACGTCGGCCGGTGCCCGTTCTTTGCGCTCACCAGCGACATCATCTGCCTCACGCACGGCCACATGGATCACATCGCCGGGCTGGGCTACTACCTGTCGCAGCGCCACTTTCAAGGTATGAAAGCGGGAACAATCTTCTTGCCGCGGGAAATTGAGCGGCCGGTTGATTCGCTTTTACGCGCCTGGCGCGATGTGGAACGACAAGGCACGCCGTACGAGCTGGTTCCGATGCAGGCCGGCGAGTTGTACGAAGTGCGCCGCGACTTCGGCATCCGTGCGTTCGCCACGCACCACGGCGGCGCGAGTCTGGGATACGCGTTGATCAGCATCCGCGAGAAACTAAAACCCGAATATGAAGGCGTGTTGGGGCCCGAATTGGTGGCCATGAAGAAGAAGGGCGTGGAGATTCAGTATCGAACCGAAGTGCCGACGATCGCCTACCTCGGCGATACGACCGCCGGCCCGGTGTTCGATCAGCCCGACGTGCAGAATGCACAAGTGCTGGTCACCGAATGCACTTTTTTTGACGACATCCACCGCACCAAAGCCAAAGCCGGCCGGCACCTGCATGTGGACGACTTTGCTCAGATCGTGCCGAAGCTGAAGAATGAGCACATCATCGTCGCGCACGTGTCGCGACGAACCGGGATGCGACGGGCGAAGGCGATCCTTCGGAAGCGCGTGGGCGACGAGCAGATGAAACGCATTCACTTTCTGATGGATTTAGAAGGCGCCGACGACGCCGGCGACGTCGAACAAACCCTGCCGCCGCCGGCAGAGTAAACCGCATCAGTTCAGTTTGATCACGCCGCGGCGGAAGTTAATCGTGATCTCGCGTCCGCGTAGGAAATCGATTCCCAAAAGACCAACGAATGCCGGCGGTGCGGGGATGGCGTGCGCTACGACTGGAAAATCCACCAATACAATCCCCAGGCACTCGAAACGAGGTATTCGAACCACCGGGGTTCGCACGGCATCAGTTGCGGAAGTAATGGTGATGTACGGACTCTGCTGGTTCGGTGAACAGCCGATGAATCCGAGAAGCGCAGGGTTGATTACCGAGTGGCTGGCACCGGTATCAAGTATCAGGCTCGCAGTATGAAACGCCGCCGGTCCCGTAAGTACAGCCCGGATTCGGACGACAGAAAGGTTTATGGGAAACCGGAAATTCACAACATGAACTCGCCTTTAATTACAAGCTCTCCTGTGTAGTGCTCGGCCGTCCCTCGGGGGATTGGGTTGATTTTCGGCAATGCTTTAAGCAGCGCCGCATGAGACCTGCCATGCCAGAGCACCATCCCACTCTTTACTTCTAGAGCGCGATCAAGTTCCGGATCGCCTACCAGAACCCACCGTTCAGGGAATAGCTTATTGATTCGGCCGATCGACATCCGCGTCAGGTTGAGCTTGGCCTTGTGCATGTTATCCAACTATAGCAGATTAACTGGCGTCACGCCGCTTCCAGTAACAGCCCGCGCCGCCCGCTGAATCGCACTTTGCGGTATGCCATAACGCTGACATGCCCGGTGTGCAACATCGGTTGGATAATGTCGGCGGATGCATCAGCGTGGTCGACCAGCAGTTGCAGCCGCGGAAGCTGGTGCGGGTCGATTGCCAGTTGCGGCAGCGCCATCGCAATCAGCGATCGATTCTGCGAAAGCCATTGATAGGCCTGACCAATCGCACGCAACTCGCCCAAGCCCTTCTTGGCAACCGCCAGCAAGGTCAGCGCTCGATCGCGCGAAAACGCCAACCGCGCGTCGTCGCACATCGGCGGGCGCACGGGGCATTCGATCCACTGCTGCGGCGCGCCGGCGATGACGGCGGTGAGGACCGATGCGGCATCGTCGCCGCCGGTGAGCTCGAATATCTCTTCGGCGTCGTCGACGATGGCAGACGACGCGATCGCGGGGAACGTGGGCGGCGCGACGGCGTTTGGTGGACTCATGGGTCGAATCTCAGGGGGTCGCATTGGCTCTGCGGGCGGCGAGATGGGGCGCGCCGGCGCGATTTCGGCTTCGGCTTCGGCTTCGATTTCGGCTTCAGCGGCGGCTTCGGCGGCGGCGGCGCGGTCGAGGAAATCGCCAAGAATCCGCCACTGCGGCGCGGCGGCTGCCTGCGATCTATCGTGAGTCGCCCTGCAATTCAAAACCACGTGTTCGGTAACGTCGTCGTGCGACCTCACCACCGCTTCGCCCTGCACCGGCCAGGCCAGAAACTGCACCGCGACGCCGTTAATCTTTTCAAAGGTGCCGGCGGCGTGGGCTGCATCGATCGCGCCGAACAGCGCCAACGAAAGCGGCGGTCGCGCGTCGCGGCGAACCACGTCGGCGGCGCCCTTGAGCGTTCGATAGGCCGCGACAATGCCGTCGGGGTCGCACGAACTGAGCAACATGAATCCGCCGACGCGACGCAGCACCTCGCGAGATTCCGGCGAATGATTGCCGTGGCCCACGGAAAGAATCCAGCGATCGACATCCCAGGCGAGTTCTTCCAGCGATTCGTTGATACGCCGCGCATCGATGGGCGCGGCACACTCGCCGTCCACGGCACTCTGCGGCGCGCCGCGTGGGTTTCGCTCGTACACGGTCAGACGAAATTCGTGCCCGTCGGCCTCAATCAATCCCACCCGCCCGCCGGCTGATGCGCAATGGGCGGCATATTCGCGAACGCGTTGGGCCTGTTCTTGATCAAAATGAGCGGCCAATACGGCCGTCACCGCCGCCACCGTCTGCTGCTCCGCCGGAGGCGCGGCTGCGGCGCGAACGTGCGCAAGCTCTTCGGGCGTGATGTCCACCGGCTGATCGCCGCGCTGCGCCGGCCCGATCCGCTGCGGCCGGGGCGCGCCGCCGGTCTGCCGCTCTCGGATGCCCGAGAGGAACAGGTGGCTGATTTCGCGAAGATCTTGTTTTGGCCGGTCGCTCACGTTGCGTTAGTCCACTTCCACCACGTTGTTCAGTTCGCCGTACTCGTTGGTTTCGACATATCGATTGTTCGGATCGGTCTGCCACTTTCCATCGATGACGAGACGATAACGATATCGACCGGGTTGCAGCGGCAACTTCATCTTCCATTCCCCGGTGCCGATGAGCACCATCGGCGTGGCTTGTGGTTGCCAGTTGTTGAAATCGCCGGCGAGCAGAATGTGCCGCGCGGTTTCGTTGTGAAGCGCGAAGATCACCTGATCGCCCACCTGCTTGACGCCGTAAAATTCTTCGATCTTCTGCTGCGTGGTCTTCACCGGCTCGGCCGTCGCCGGCCCCACCGTCGCTTGCGCAGATTGAACGACCGGCGCGGGTGCATTGACGCGCTGGAGCATCGCGTGGCCGCTGTCGCCGTTGCCATTGCCGCTAACAACCGCGACGGCCGCCGGCGCGGTGCTGATTCTGCCGAACTGATAGTTCGCCAGTTGCGACAATTGCTTGGCCCGCTGCACCAACTCCGCCGGCCGAGAGAGCCGATCGGAATTGGAAGGCTCCACTTCCACCGGGCGATGTCCCATCAACTCGCGGGCGAGGTTCACAAAATCTTTGTACCCTCGGCTGCCGGGATCGTATTCGGTGATCGGCTGTCCGAAGCTGGCGGCTTCTTTGAGCTTGGTGTTGAAGTTCACCGTACTTTCCATCAAATAATCGCGGAACTTGCTGCGGAGTTCGCTGAGCACTTCGCGGGCCAGTTTCGTGCGCGTATCGTAGAGCGTCGGCAGCACGCGGATGGTAATTTCCTTACCGCATTTTTCGCGCATGATTTCGAGCGTTTCCATCATTTTCGTCAGCCCGTGCAGGCTGAAGAATCCGGTTTCGACCGGTACGACCACTTCATCGCATGCACGCAGCGCGTTGAACGTCAGCAGCCCGACATTGGGCGGGCAGTCGATGACGCACCAGGCATACGTGTTCTTCACCGACGCCAGCGCGTTGACGAGCCGATCTTCCCGACCCGGGCGTCCCGCAAAAAGCTGCTCGAACGCCGCCAGCTTGATGTTGGCCGGCGCAAGATCGAAATCATTGGCGATCTGCCAGGTAATTTCACTGATCGCCGCCGGCCGTCCGTCGCCGGGTTCGATCAGTGCATCAAAAATCGTGCGTTCGATCTGTTCTTCGGGCACCGCCAACCCCACGCCGCAATGGCCCTGTGGGTCCATATCCGCCAGCAGTGTCTTGTGCCCCAGCCGCGCCAGGCAGGCGGCGAGGTTGATACTGGTTGTGGTCTTCCCGCATCCGCCCTTTTGATTGATGATCGCGATGGCCCGCATTGCAAACCTTCCTTGGACTTGTCTTCCCTCGACCGCGCGCCCGATTTGAACGCACAGATGACGATTCCGCTGATCCTTCGGCGGTCCGTCGTCCATCTAATCGTCGTTCTGGGGCTGAGAACTTGAGATTTATGGGACAGCGTTTTTATGTCGCGTCGAACCACGCCCATCAGCCACGAAAAGACGGACATCAAATATAAGTACCGGAGCGTCGCACTACGCTCGACACTCCCGGTTCGCGCGGCTGAGATTTGGTGAGTGGGAACACCGATGGAAGTAGCTTCGAGTCGACACGCCTGCGTGACCCGCGGTCATAAAACCGAAGTTTGCATACGCTCCAGGAACAACTACACTGGTGTATTTTTGATGTTATTCGACCTGTCTCGTTTTCTTGGTTTTCTTGCGTAGAATTAAAGGCTACTAATCTATTTGCGCCGTACGCGGACTTGCAGCTCAAAATACTTACTTGCAGCGGGCGTGCCCGGGCCGTTGTATCCCAGGTACCTGCTGGCGCCGCCGGCTTCGTCAACTTTTTCATACCGGTCTGCATTTTCCGTCAGCCAGTATTCGAGCAGCGCGTTGGCTTCGGTGAGTCCTGCACGATTCGATTCGCCACGGATTCCAACGGTCACCGCTAAATACGGTTGAACGTCGATCACCTTGACGCTGCCGTCGGTCCCAAGGTTGCCAATGGTGGCTTCGCGGTAGAGGAATGCCATCGACTGCATCTCCGTGGCCGAATTTTCGCGGTTCATTTCCATCTCAACCGGGGCGGTCATCGCGATCTCGTTCTTTTGAATGTGGCCGAAGAGGGTGAAGAAGAATGCGCGCGGCGGGAGTTTCGAACTCTCGTCAACGATGGCCATGCGGTAAAGAGGATACTGCTTTAGTTCCACCTCACCCGGCGGGGTGTACGGTGGCCACCCGGCCGGCGTTTCGGCCTCATTGACGGGTCGAAATGCGAGGTCGCGCGCAACGCGGATGACAACCGGCCTCAGCACGACCAGCGGATCTGAACCGGCGCGAGCGGATTCTTCCAGTGCGGTGGTCAGCCGCGCGTGCGCGGACCAATCCGGTGGAATGAGTTTGATGGCGTCGCCTACAGTTGTGCGCAGCAAATCTATCGAAATGTTCGCATCGTCCACGAGGTCCGACAATTGCTCGACGGCGGCACCGGGGACAGAGTTGGCCTTGTACCGAATCTCCGGTCGATCGCTGGCTTGATCGGCCTGTGCGTTCGGCGCCAAAAATGCAGACAGAGTAAACAACCCGGCAATAAATTGAATCGACATAACGCATCATAGCTAACCAGCCCGATGATGTGCGACGAAATCCGCAATTTAGAAAGCCAAAGCGAAAGCCGGAACGATTTGTCGCACGCGGTTTGACTACCCCGATTTCCAACCATATCGTGAATCACTAATGAATTTGACTCGGTCGGTAAGTGGTCAATCGGTGAACCAATTGACTTGATAAATGATGACTGGGGCTGAGAGGAGTATTCGTGAAACCTTTAGTGAAGGCAAAGCTGGGCTTCGGCTTAGCCGCTTTTATTTCTTTCGTCCTGTCGGTTTCACTGTGGTTTTCCGGCGAACGGGAACGCGGCGCCTTCGTCGGCATCTGGGTTCCATCGATTTTAGCCCTCGGAGCTTTGGTTCTCTCAGGGCGGAAGAGTGAACAATAATGTCAGATTGGCCAATCTTCCTGATGGGATTGCTGGTAACCGCAATCGTCGGGTTTACGGTCTGGAACGTCGCCAAGACTGAAGGTCAAATTATCGAGTCGCGCGCGAAAAAGGGCGAGTCATCTGGGCTGGTGAAATAAAGCGGGGGGAAATAAAGCGGGAGCGGAGCGGGACAAGTCCGACTTTCCTTGATCCATGTGGTCACTGTACACGTTACCACGGACAATTTTAGGAACTGTCGGTCAGCCGTGCGATGTCTTTCCCCGCCCATTCGGCTTTCATGAGTGTTTTGATCGTTTACAGCAAGTCGGGGCCGTGGTGTTCGGCGGTGCGCATTACGCCGCCGCAACCAGCCGCATGGCTGGTTTGGTCGCGGCCTGTGGTTGGTATTCAACCACCGCACGCATCAGCGATGAGATCACCTGGTCGCGCGGGGCGTCGATTACTTCGGCTAGGTCGTTGAGCATGGCCGTGACCTGACGGGCGTCGGCGCGGGGGAGTTCCCATACTCTTATTCGCGGGTGGCTGGTGGGCAGGGTTATGTCGTGCGGGCCGCAGAGTTCTTCGAAGAGTTTTTCGCCGGGGCGGATGCCCGAGAAGCGGATTTCGATGTCGCGGCCCGGCTTTTTGCCGGCGTCGCGGATGAGCCGTTCGGCCAGGTCCAGAATGCGGATGGGCGCGCCCATATCGAGCACGAACACCTCGCCGCCGTGGCCGATGGCGGCGGCCTGCATGACCAGTTGGGAGGCTTCGGGGATGGTCATGAAATAGCGGCGCATGTCCGGGTGGGTAACCGTCACCGGCCCGCCGCGTTCGATTTGTTTCTTAAAAATCGGAACGACGCTGCCGCTGCTGGCGAGCACATTGCCGAAACGGACGGCGAGCAGTCGCGTGGTTGAGTGGCCGAGTGATGGAGTGGTCGAGTGATTTTTCACTCCGTTATTCGTCCTCTTGATCACGCCATCACGATTCAACGCGTCCACCACCATCTCCGCGACGCGCTTGCTGGCCCCCATGACGCTGCTGGGGTTGACGGCTTTATCGCTGCTGATGAGAACAAACGTCCCCACGCCGCCGGCGGTAGCCGCGGATGCGACCACCTGGGTGCCGAAAATATTGTTCTTGATCGCCTCGCCGGGGTTATGCTCCATCATCGGCACATGCTTGTGGGCGGCGGCGTGAAAGACGACATCGGGCGCGTGCTGGGCGAAGACCGCCTCAATGCGCGGCTTGTCGGTGATGTCGGCGATGACCGGCACGATCTCGGCGCCGATCCAGCGCTCGCGCAGCTCGCGGTCGATTTCAAACAGCGCATTCTCTGACCGATCGATAAGCACCAACCGCGCGGGGCAGAATCGCATGGCCTGCCGGCAGATTTCCGAGCCGATACTTCCGCCGGCGCCAGTAATCAAGATCACTTTTCCCGCGATGAACCGCTGCAGTTCTGGCGTATCGAGGTTCACGACGGGCCGGCCAAGCAGGTCGACGACCTCGTTCAGCGGGCGGATCGACCGGGCGATGGGTTTTCGGCGTTTGCGTGAAGCTGTAGCGGTTTTTCCGGGCATTGGGGCTGTTTATTCGTATCGACCGGTTTGCCGTGTCACTTTGATGATTTCTCGGACGTTGGCCTTAACAATTCCCATTGGGCTAACGAATTGCTAATCAATTGTTAACACAACTGGCTAATCTTTGCGGTCGCGGAGGATGTCCAAGGAGGACTCCCCATCGAAAGCCAACAAGGAGAGCCATTCATGCTCAGCATGCTCAAGAAAGCCGCGTTCGCCGCGGTTGCGTTCGGTTCGATCGCTACGGTTGCGATCGCGGGTGAAATTAAGATTGCCGGTTCTAGCACCGTCTATCCGATCACCGAAGCGGTCGCCGAAGAATTCAGGAAGGAAAACGCCGATGTGAAAGTCAGCATCGCCGTCACCGGCACCGGCGGCGGGATGAAACAGTTCGTCAAGGGGGAAATTGATATCTGCAACGCCTCCCGTCCGATCAAAGAATCCGAAATCAAGGCCGCGGCCGATGCCGGTGTGAAGTTTGTTGAAATCCCCGTGGCCTACGACGCGCTCACGGTCGTCGTGAATCAGAGCAATGACTTCCTCAAAGAAGCCACCGTCGCCGATCTGAAGAAGATCTGGTCGAAAGATGCGCAAGGTGCCATCACCAAGTGGAATCAAGTCAACCCCGCCTGGCCGGATGCGCCGATCAAGCTCTACGGTCCCGGCATGGATAGCGGCACGTTCGAATACTTTACCGAAGCCGTCAACGGCAAGGCCAAAGAAAGCCGCGGCGATTTTACCGCCAGTGAAGACGACAATGTCCTTGTCCAGGGCGTGAGCAGCGATAAGTTCGCATTGGGCTACTTCGGTCTCGCTTACTACGTCGAGAACAAAGACAAGCTCCGCGCCGTCGCCATCGTGAACAAGGCCGGAAAAGCGGTTCTTCCGTCGGTCGAAGCGACCAAAGACGGCAGCTACAACCCCCTCAGCCGCCCGCTGTTCATCTATGTGAAGGCCGACTCGCTGGCGAAGCCGGAGGTGCAGAAGTTCATCAAGTTCTACCTGGAAACCGGCGCCGACCTTTCGAAGCAGGTGGGTTACGTTCCGCTTCCTGATGATGCCTACGACAAACTGAAAGGCCGCGTCACCGAAATCAAGACCGGCAGTATCTTCGAAGGCAAAGAACAGATCGGCGTGACGGTTGAAGAACTGCTCACCAAAGAACTGAAGAACTAAACCATTTTCTCCCTCCTGGTAATCCGGGAGGGGGTTGGGGGGAGGGCTCTTCCGGGCACTATAAAGTGCGCACCGAAGAACCCTCCCCCCGGCCCACTCCCTGAGTACAAGGAGGCGGAGTATAATTTTGCTGTCCCGGCTGATCTGCGTAGAACAACTCGCACGTGACTCAGATCGACACCCCGCTCAACCTCCCCGCCGCCACGACGATCAAGTTTGAACGCGACGCGCGAACCCGCCGGGGGGATTATGTTGAAAAACTGATCGAGATCGTGCTGTTTCTGGCCGGCTTTTCATCCGTCGCGATCACGCTCGGTATCGTCGGCATGCTGGTGTGGGAGAGCCTGCCGTTCTTCCGCCAAGTCGGCCTTTCAAAATTCCTGCTCGATCTTCAATGGACTCCGCTGCTCGGCCAGCCGCACTATGGCATCTGGGGCCTGCTCAGCGGAACGATCACGACCACACTGGTCGCTCTGTTTGTGGCGATTCCGGTCGGAACCATCTGCGCCATCTGGCTGAGTGAATATTGCTCGGCCCGATTGCGCGAGATCATCAAGCCCGTGCTGGAACTGCTCAGCGCCGTGCCGACGGTGGTGTACGGCTACTTCGCGTTGCTGTTTGTAACGCCGATTCTACAGGCGTTGCTCAACCCCGTATTGCAAACGCTCGGCTGGGATCCGCTCCCAGGTTTCAACATGCTCTCGGCCGGGTTTGTCATGGGGATTATGATCATTCCATACGTCGCCTCTCTTTCCGAGGACGCGATGCGCTCGGTGCCCATGGCGCTGCGCGAAGGCAGCTTTGCGATGGGGGCGACTCGCTTTCAAACGTCGTGGAATGTTGTCGTCCCGTCGGCGCTCAGCGGCATTACGGCGGCGTATATCCTTGGCGTGGCGCGGGCCATTGGTGAAACGATGATCGTCGCCATCGCCGCCGGAAATATGGCGGGGTTTCAGTTCAACCCGCTGCGCGAAGGGCAGACCATCACCGCTTATATCGTCGGCATCAGCAAAGGCGATCTGCCGCACGGCTCGCTCGAATATCGCACCATTTTCGCCGCCGGACTGACGCTGCTGGTGCTCACGCTTTTCTTCAACGTCGGCGGCTACCTGATCCGTAAACGTTATCGGGAGGCCTACACATGAGCGAGCGGCCCTCCCCCATCAGCAATGACGTAACGGCCCTTCGCGCCATGATCGGCAAACGCAAGCGTGGCGACCGGCTGTTTAGTTTCACCGGCGCGGCATTTATTGTCCTGTCGCTTTCCGTGCTCGGCGCGCTGATGGTCAAGCTGGTGCTGGATGGAACGCACCGCCTGCTCGAAACGCACGACGTCCGCGCCGACGGCCAAACCCCCGGCTATCGCGATGCCGTCGGCATCTTGTCGGCCGCGGGGCCGGCCGGAACGCTTCCAGCGGGCTTTGAGGTGCAAGGCGACGCAATTGATCTCCGCGGCGACAGCGACGATATGGATCTCGCCCCGCTCGTCGGTCGGCTGGTCGGCCTAAAAGGCGATCGCCCGCATCCGGGCAACCTGCTCATGTCGGTCGTCTCGGCCGAACCGATCGAACCGCTGCCTCCGGGCGAAACCCGCCCGGGCGACCCGGACATCGTGGGAAAGATTATCAAAGCCCCGCGGGGCCATCGCACGGCCTTTCAACTCGTCCCCGAGCCGCTCCGCATTCTTCCCGGCCCTGACGTGAAGAACCTGGAATTGCTGGCGGGCCAGCGCGTCGCCGCCGCCGGGCGATGGGGCGGCGCGACGGGTACGATCAAAGCGTCGCGCGTCGAGCTGCTCAGAAACGAAACGTTCTTCACCTCCGGCACCAGCAAAAATGCCAGCGAGGCCGGCATTTGGCCGGGGTTGATCGGCACGTTGCTCGTCACCACCATCACAATGCTCATGGCGGTGCCCCTGGGCGTGGCGGCGGGCATCTACCTCGAAGAGTACGCACCGAAAAACCGCGTGACGGCGGTCATCGAGATCAACATTGCCAACCTCGCCGGGGTGCCGTCGATCATTTGGGGCTTGCTGGGGCTAGGGCTGTTCATTTATGGACTGGGCCTCGGGCGCACATCGATCACCGCCGGGCTGACGCTCGGGCTGCTGGTGCTGCCGATCGTCATCATCGCCACCCGCGAGGCCATTCGCGCCGTGCCCAACGCCATCCGCGAGGCGGCCATCGGGCTGGGCGCCACCCAATGGCAAACCGTGCGCTATCATGTGATTCCGTATTCGATGAGCGGCATTCTGACAGGATCGATTATCGCACTGTCCCGCGCCATCGGCGAAACGGCGCCGCTCGTGTGCGTCGGCGCGGTAATCTTCATGACCGGCACGCCGGGACTCAACTCGGCGTTCACCGTGATGCCGATGCAGATCTTTGACTGGGTTTCGCGCCCGCAGCGTGAGTTCCACGCCAACGCCGCCGCCGCTAGTTTGATTCTGGTGATGGTTACGCTGGCGCTCAACGGGTCGGCGATTTACATCCGCTACCACCTGCGAAAGAAGATCAAGTGGTAACCACCCAGGCCATTCATTCGCCGACCGACGACGCGCATGTGTTCACTCCCACAGGCCCGCTCAAAGCCGCCGTGCGCGACTTTAGTTTTTCATATGGCAGCTTCAAGGCGTTGAAAAATATCAATCTCCCGATCGCCGAGAAAAAGGTCACCGCCCTCATCGGCCCCAGCGGCTGCGGCAAGAGCACCCTGCTGCGGTCGTTCAATCGCATGCACGATCTGTACGCCAACAACCGTTACGAAGGCGAGATCAGGCTCTTCCCCGAGGGCATCAACCTCGTGGGCAAGGATCTCGAGCCGATCGAAATCCGCATGCGCTGCAGTATGGTGTTTCAGAAGCCCAACCCGTTCCCGAAATCAATCTATGAAAACGTGGCCTACGGCATGCGCGTGCGCGGCGTGAAGAATAAAACCCTGGTCGCCGAACGCATCGAATACGCCCTGCGCGCCGCCGCGCTGTGGGACGAAGTGAAAGACCGCCTGCACAGCTCCGCCAACGCCTTGTCGGGCGGGCAACAACAGCGCCTTTGCATCGCCCGCGCCCTGGCGACCGAACCCGAAATCCTGCTGATGGACGAACCGACGGCGGCGCTCGACCCAATGTCCACCTCGCGCATCGAAGACTTGGTCACGGAACTCGAAAAAACCGTCACCATCATCATCGTCACCCACAACATGCACCAGGCCGCCCGCATCAGCGCCTACACCGCGTTCATGTACTTAGGCGACTTAATCGAATTCAACGAAACCGAAAAAATCTTCACCAACCCCGCGAAAAAAATGACCGAGTCGTACATCACCGGGCGATTCGGATAAGCACGTTTGGATAAGCACATTTTGCCACCCGAAGCGTCGTGTTTGAGCCGACATTTGTTCTGAATTAGTCGCGAAGCCACGAAAGAAAGTAGCCCAGGGCGCAAGGCCTGGGTTGGTTTGAGCGAGTACCAGCCGGGAACGGGCGACAGAGTCGATGCGCGTGTGACGATACTTCGACGATACTTCGCCGATCGCACGCGTGGGATTGCGAATCGATGATCTTCCCGCCCGCCCGTCCTGCAATCGCGCCGTCGTCGAACGCCATGATAAAACGCCGCGCCGCCGAAACTCTTTCGCCCCTTCGGGGCTATCTGATCGTCACTTTTCCAGGGGCTTGCGCCCCTGGCTACTTTCTTGCGCCGCTTCGCGGCTGGCGTGGAACGTCGCGTCAATCAACACCACCGCAATGGCTCAGCAGGCTTGCCGTCAGAAGTGGCTCAGCACGCCCGCATTCAGCCGCGAAGCGGCGAAAGACAATAGCCCAGGGCGCAAGCCCTGGGTTGGCATCGACAAGCGAAAAGCCCTGAAAGGGCGAAAGAAACGATTGCGCGCTCAAACAGCGGCAATATAGCGGGACGTGATACTGAGCGGCACCAACGATGCAAACCAATCGAGTGGGTATCCCGCTACCAGAAGGTCGCAAACAACGCTCCTGCTGCCGCATACCGGACCAACGTTCAATGGCCGACCCGGCACCGACCACACATTGATTCAACCAAGGACCGTTCCGCCGGGCCGGTCGATTGCAGCGGGTGGTTATCCCACCTCGACGAACGCCGCCGATGTGCTGGGCGCGGGGATTGGCTCGCCTTCCCCGCGCAGGCCTTCGAGGTGGAAGTCAATTGCCTGGCGCATTTCCGACTCGCACTCTTCCCGAGTTCCCGCGGACGCAATACAACCCGGAAGGTCTGGAGAGTAGGAAGAAAAGCCCGTCTCGGTCGGCTCGATGACAATCAGGTACTTCATTTTAAGCCTGCCTGCTTGAGGATGCTGTTCAAAGTTCCAGGTGCGATGTCGTCACTGGGTTTTCCCGCGACCGTCACCACGCCTCGCTTGGTCGCATGATTGTACTGCCTGTGACTGCCGCGCGTGCGGACATGCCGCCATCCGTCAGCTTCAATATCAGGCGGATCATCTCACGAACCTTCACAAAGCCGAGTATATCAAACCGCAGCCGGCTGGCCGAGGTGGGACAACGCAAAGCCGTTATCCCTCGCCGCCGGGCGGCCGCCGAAACGCGAACGGGAACACTTGACGGCGCTGCTGCCAGACGAACGGTCCAGCATTCAACGGCCGGGCGGGCACCGAGCCGCGTTGGAATTAAAAGGACCGTTCCGCCCGGCTGGTCCGTTGCAGTGCATGGTTATCCGGCGGCCGAATGGCCAACGACAAGAAATTCCCGTTCCTTGAAACCGTTCGGAAACAACGGACCGCCCAACGCCCGTCTTGTTGACGGCGATTCAGCCTCATCGCCCGACCAGCACGCATACACCTCGACGGCAGGTTGGAGCGTTAGCGCCTCTCGCATGTACGCTTGGATCCGCGCGCGGGACGCATCGGCGGCGGCGAGTTGGTTGGGGTCATTTTGGAACTCCGGATCCTCGCGACCGTACTGGAACCCGCAACCACAGCCCTCATACGCACCTGCGTAATAGACATGTGGCTTGGAAAAGTGGCGCTTCACCGCCGCATCCTGAGAGAGCAGTTCGGTCACATGGAAGCCTGGGTTCGCCGAGTCGAACGGCCAAGTTCCGAGCGGTACGTCCGACCCGATGTAAATTACCATGCACATAGCCGGATAAATGTATTCTACTGCGCGCTTCGTCAGGGAACACCCCGAGCCGTGAGGTACTATCGCCCGTGGTGTCAGCCGTTGTCAAGATTTATCTTAAAAACTTCCATCCGAAATTCTTGCGCTATGTTTGGTGAATGGAAGGCGCTCGAACACATTCATAACGTCGCGCTGCGCCGGCGGTTGCCGCCACGCTTGAACCGCAGCACAACGAAGGCACGCGATCCTTCCCCGCCGCGCAGCGGCATGCGACTGTAGCCACGGGTGAAGCTTTAGCGCAACCCGTGGAAAGATGCGCGGAGTGTTCCCCCGCCGCGCAGCGGCGGACGAATCTTTCCTACGCCGCAGCCCGTTCGCGCCGCGACCGTTTAATCGAACACATACCGCTCCTCGAACTCGATCCCGTGCGCCCGCAGCAGTTTCAGCAACTCTGACTTGAAATCCTCGTGCTGATGATGCTCCGCCTGCGTTGCGATATACCGCTTGACCGCCGGTTCCTGCGACTTGCTCACCGAGAAGGCGGAGTAGCCGTCCTGCCAGGCGAATTGTTTCAACTCGGGATTTGATTCATGAATCCATTTGCTCGACCGCGCTTTCACATTCCGCATGAGGTCGGCGACGGGGCTGTCGGTTCTCCAACGAAGATAAAGATGCACATGATCGGCGACGCCGCCGATGTCGAAGAGCGTTCCCTTTTCGTCGCGGATCACGCCGCCGATGAAGGGGTAGAGGCGTTCTGTAAGCTGCGGGGTGATGAAAGGTTCGCGGTGTTTCGTGCTGAAGACGATGTGCAGCAGGATTTGCGAATAGGTCCCGGGCATGTGCGTACAGTAACGAGTTGCTGACGATTGACGCGTAAAAATTGGACGGCTCGACAGGGGAGTGCTGCGTCCGCCGCTGCGCGGCGGGGAGGGAGTGCGCGAATCTCTGCGTGGGTTGCATCGTTTTCCACGGGTTGCGCTGCGCTCCACCCGTGGCTACAGCGGTGCGCCGCTGCGCGGCGAGGTCGTTGTTCGACGGGGTTGATTCCCGACTGCGTTCCACGGGTTGCGCTAAAGCTTCACCCGTGGCTACAGCCGTGCGCCGCTGCGCGGCGAGGTCGTTGTTCGACGGGGTTGATTCCCGACTGCGTTCCACGGGTTGCGCTAAAGCTCCACCCGTGGCTACAGCCGTGCGCCGCTGCGCGGCGAGGAGCGGATGCAAGCATTGCGTTCGCGGGTTGCGCTCGGACTCCACGCGTGGTTACAACCGTGCGCCGCTGCGCGGCGAGGCAGGATTTCGCAAATCTCGGCGGAGGGTGGATCGTTTAGAACCGTTAGGTGCAACCGTGCGAGCGATGTTAAAATAGGCATAATTGTTAGGGTTGATGATATCTACATATATTGACTATATGAACGAAACCATATTTTTGACATACATTTACATCGCTCGTGAAGTTTTTCACAAAGTTGTGCCACGTGGCACAATTTGAGGGAAAAACGGAGATTCGCAGGCCGTTGGCGAACCGCGACGCATTGTGCCACGTGGCACAATTTGCATGCGCATGCGCTTCCAGGGGATTGGGCGGTGAACCGTCCGCCCGGTTCACGTCAAAAAAATCGCTTGCCGAGGGGACGGGGGCACGGGTATGTTCTTAATCGTGAAGACGATGACCGCGATCGCCCGGTGCATGATTACCCCGCGACAACGCGGGTAGGGCTGATCGTTCGAACGTGAGACAGAACCGAGCACCCTGCCCTGCGGCGGGGTGATTTTGTTTTGTCACGCATCGGGAGTTTTGTTGCGGCAGTGGAACTGCCGGGGCGCGGGTTGATCGGCTATGATCGTCGATTCGAATTCAATCTGATGTCGAGCGCGGCCTACAAGTCGGTCGCGCGGTCGTGAACTACGACGCTTTGCCGCACCGATCGCCACACGCGATCGGCTCGCCGAGGCGATTGCGACAACGAATGCCCCGGCGGTTCAATCGCCCAGATACAGCCGTGACGGCCGTTGCTACAGAAGGAAGACTTGAGTCATGCCTCGACGAATCGATATCTACGACACCACGCTGCGTGATGGCACGCAAGGCGAAGGGTTCAACCTGTCGTTGCAGGACAAGCTGCAGATTGCGCTGAAGCTGGACGATCTGGGCGTGGATTACATTGAAGGCGGGTTCCCGCTTTCCAACCCGAAAGATGAGGCGTTCTTCCGCGAAGTGCGCGCGATGAACCTGCGGCACGCGAAGATCGCCGCGTTCGGCATGACGCGCCGGCGCGGGATGAAAGCCAGCGAAGACCCGGGGCTGGCGGCGCTCATGGAAGCGCAGACGCCGGTGGTGACGATCGTGGGCAAGTCGAGTGAGTTTCATGCGACGCGGGTGTTGAATGTCGATCGCAATGAAAACCTGGCGATGATTCGCGAAACGGTGAACTTCTTCCGCGAAGCCGGCCGCGAGGTGGTCTACGACGCCGAGCATTTTTTCGATGCGTTCAAGGCCGACCGCGACTACGCGCTGGCCACCATTCTCGCCGCCGAGGAAGCCGGCGCGACAACGCTGTGCCTGTGCGACACCAACGGCGGAACGCTGCCGGAACAGGTTGAAGCGGCCGTCGCCGCCGCCAAGGCAAAATCGTCGGCGAAGATCGGCATTCATACGCACAACGATTCGTCGCTGGCCGTCGCCAATGCGCTGGCGGCGGTGCGCGCGGGGGCGAGTCACGCGCAGGGCACGATCAACGGCGTGGGCGAGCGCTGCGGGAACATGGATCTCATTGCGCTGATCGCCAACCTGTCGCTCAAGCTCGGCTGCGACGTGCTGCGGCCGAACACGCTCAAGAGGCTGACCGAAGTGAGCCGGTATGTGTACGAAATCGCCAACATGAACCTCAACCCCGGTCAGCCGTACGTGGGCGCGTCGGCGTTCGCGCACAAGGGCGGGATGCACGTTCACGCGGTGCAGAAAGATCCGGTGACTTACGAGCACATTGATCCGGAACTGGTCGGCAACACACGCCGGGTGCTGGTGAGCGAGCTGTCGGGTCAAAGCAACATCGCGGCAAAAGCCGGGCGTAAGTTTGATATTGAAAACGACAAGGCGATTTTGAAGAAAGTTCTGGAGCAGGTGCAAACCCTCGAAAACGCCGGCTACCAGTTTGAAGCCGCCGAGGCGAGTTTTGAATTGCTCCTGCGCCGCGAAATTGGCCGGCATCGCACATTTTTCGAACTGGTGAATTACCGCGTGGAAGTTGCCCGCCACAACGGCGGCGCGCCGGTGGCCGAGGCGACGGTCAAGCTGAAAATGGGCGAGTCGACCGAACACACCGTAGCCGAAGGCGACGGCCCGGTGGATGCGCTCAATCAGGCGTTGCGGCGGGCATTAAAAATCCATTTCGCCGCCATCGCCGACGTACATCTGATTGACTACAAAGTGCGCGTGATCAACGCCCGCGCCGAGACCGCCGCCGCCGTGCGGGTGGTCGTGGAATGGCGCCGGCAGCAGCCCGACGGCCGCAAAGAAATCTTCGGCACGATCGGGGTGAGCAGCAATATCATCGACGCGAGCTGGCAGGCAATTGTGGATGCGTATGAGTATCATCTGGTGCATGTGGAGGAGGCCGATGCGGCCTGAACATCATGAATAGAACCATTCGAGGCACATACGAGAACGGTCAAATCACACTGGAGGAGACGCCGCAGGGCGTTAAGCGCGCGGATGTGATCGTAACCTTTACGGAGCCGTCGATCCCGGGAAGGTTCATGCGCCGCGGGATGTATAAGAAACCCGGGAGACGCATGTCTACTGAAGAAGATTTTCTGGAAGCCAAGAAGGAATTCGAGCCGAAGGAGCGCAACGAGTGACCGCCTACGCTGCCGACGCGCACGCGATCATTTGGTACTTGGAGGACAATCCCAAGCTGTCCGCAATCGCCGCGGCGGTGCTTGAGCAGCCTGACGTCGTGCTCTTCATTTCAGTCATCACCGCGGCCGAGCTCTGGCTGATTGTTGAAAAAGGCCGGTCAACAATCACTCCCGAGGAGTTGAAAGAGTTCTTCGCACGCGAGAGTAATCTGCGAGTCGTTCCCCTGACGTACGACGATGTAGTTGCGGCGAAGGCGCTTAAGGAGTTGACGGGCTTACACGATCGATTCATCGTCACCTGCGCCAAGGCACTCGAACGCATAGATGCATCACAGGGATTGATCACGGGGGATGCTGAAATTCACGCCTGCAAACTGGTCACCGTAATCTGGTAAGTCTGAATCATGGGAGCAATACAAAACATCCCCCCCAATTGCTTCCCCCGCCACATCGCCGTCATCATGGATGGCAACGGCCGCTGGGCGGTGCAGCGCAACCTCGAGCGCGTTCGCGGGCATCAGGAAGGGGCTAAGACCGTTCGCCGGATCGTCACCGAGTGCGCCCGCCTGCGCACCAGCCACGGCGGGCCGGACTATCTCACGCTCTACTCCTTCAGCCTGGAAAACTGGAAGCGGCCGACGAAGGAAGTGGGCTTTCTCATGGAAATGTACGTCGATTACCTGCGCAGCGAGCGCGCGACCATGATGGAAAATAACATCCGCTTCGCCCAGATTGGCCGGCTGGAAAACCTGCCCGATGGGGTGCTGGAAGAAGTCGATATCACCCTGAAAGAAACCCGCGGCAACACCGGCCTGACGCTGGTGCTGGCGCTTAACTACAGCAGCCGGGGAGAAATCACCGACGCGGTGCAGGCCATCGCCAAACGTGTGAAGGCCGGCGAGATCAAGCCCGAGCAGATCGACGAGCAAACCATCGCCGACCACCTCTACACCGCCGGCATGCCCGACCCCGATTTACTCATCCGCACCGCCGGCGAAATGCGCGTCAGCAATTATCTACTTTGGCAGATCAGCTACGCCGAGCTGTTCGTGAGCGACACGCTGTGGCCCGATTACAACGAACAAGATCTGCACGCGGCGATTGCGGCGTTTTCTAAGCGGAACCGGCGGTTCGGGGCGCTGGACCACACGAACACGCTGCGGTGAGAAACGTCTTGTAGAACAAAGCTGACATGGCGCAACCAGAAATCCGAATCAAATCCGAATGACGAAGCTCGAATGACGAAATGGGGAGGCGCGGTTGGCCGGGCATTCCTGTCTGCCATCGCCCTCCACGCGATTGCGGCAGCTCCAAACGGCATGGAATGCCGTGACAGAAAAGAATGTCTGCCCCACCGGAAAAGCATCATGTGCCCTTCCGAACTTTGTCGTTCGGATGACTCGGATTTCTGATTCCGTCACTCGGGCTTCCGGCGGGCGTGCACCGTCATTCGGATTGACTGGTAAAAGATCCTCGAGTGCTAAAAGATTAACGATTGACGATCAGAGAGAAAAACTCCTCTCAATCGTCAATCGTCAATCGTTACGACTACCACTCGTCTCGCGCAAAACCGCGCAAGAAAGAAGCGATTTATTTCCGCTTCCAGATGTAGCTCTTGTCCTGAATCGCCACTTCGTTGCTGCCGGCGACGGCAACCACTTTGCCGGTTTCGGCCCTCTTAAAGCCGAGCTTGTCGCCCTTCTTCAGGCTGTAGGTGACGACGGGGGTGCTGTCGAAAGTCGAGTACAACGCGTAATCCCCATCGGACGTGGCTTCGGCGACGATGGCATCTTTGCCCGAATCGTAGCGTTGCACCGCGTTCCCGCTGGTCATTCGCGAGCACCCAACCGCCAGCATGCCGCCCATGGCCAGCACGCACATCATTCGCTTCATCATGCTATTCCTCCTTTAGGAATATAAAGTTACTTCAAATATACGCGAGCGCCCGGGGGTTTGGCCAACTTTGCCTGCGCAGTTATCTTTCCGACTACAATATGGAGCAATCACTCAAGAACCGCCTCACCTGGGGCCCCGTGATGCTGGCGGCGCTGTTTGGCCTGCTGGCGATGGATCATTACGTTCAAGTCTGGACGCGCGGCACCGGCCCGAACGCCGGCCTGGGCATTGGCGGCACGGGCCTGCTGGCGCTCCTCGCCATCGTCATTCCGCTGGCAACCGTCGAGTTGACGGCACTTTTTGCCGCCGAAAATGTGCGGCCCTACCGCATTCTCGCCGCCGCCGGGTCGTATGCGCTGATGGCGCATGCCTTCATGACGCAGTTCGAGTGGTTCAAACCTGTCGCGGCATCGATCCTCGCGTTCATCATCGTCGGCGTCATGCTCGCCAGCGCCCTACGCCGGGCCATCGACCGCCAAAGCCAGGACGCGATCCACCGCATGGCCGGAACACTGCTCGCGACGCTCTACCTCGGCGGGCTGGCGTGGTTTCTGATCGCACTGCGGGTGAAACACTCCGATAATTTCACCGGCAGCACCATGGCCATCCTTATGATTCTGCTCGTCGTGAAGTTCACCGACATCGGCGCCTACTTCGGCGGGCGGGCGCTGGGCAGGCATAAACTCATCCCCTGGCTCAGCCCCGGAAAAACCTGGGAAGGCCTCATCTGCGGCCTGATCACCGCCGGCTTCGTCGGCATGGCGTGCGCCCCGCGCGTCAGCCAACTTACCTGGGGCAAAGCCTTCACTTTCGGCGTGATCATCGGCGGCATCGGCCAGCTTGGCGATCTGCTCGAATCCATGATGAAACGCGACGCCGAAGTCAAAGACAGCAGCAAACTAATCCCCGGCTTCGGCGGAATCCTGGATGTGACCGATTCCCCCCTGCTGGCGGCGCCGTTTGCGTATGCGATCTTTAGCTTGTTTTAGCCACTCCCTCGCCCGGTACCCCGGGAGAGGGGGCATGCTCAAATCGTGCTGGCGTTTACGTCGTCGAGGATGGCGGTGATGTTGGACGCTTCTCGTTGGCGGATGACGTTGGTGCCGGCGCCGCCGTCGATCGTGTCGGGGTTGCCGCCGCCGAAGAGGGTGTCGTCGCCGTCGTTACCCAGGAGCGTATCGGCGCCGGCGAGGCCGAAGAGTTTATCGTTGCCGTTGCCGCCGGTGATGCTGTCGTTGCCGGTGAAGCCGATGAGCGCATCGTCGCCGTCGCCGCCGTTGAGGGTATCGTTGCCGCGGCCGCCGTGGATTCTATCTGAGCCGTTGCCGCCGTCGATGCTGTCGGCGCCGCCGTTGCCGAAGAGGATATCGCGCACATCGCCGCCGGTTACGGTGTCGACGCCGTCGCCGGCGACCACCAGGTTACGGCTGGAACTTTCGCCGGTGATGAGGTCGTCGCCATCGTTGCCGAAGAGAAAGTTGCGTGTGCCATTACCGGTGATGGTGTCGTTGCCGGTATCGCCGCGCAGGTCAGAGCGTCCCCCGCCGCCGGTGATCGTGTCATTGCCGGCGAGGCCGCGAATCATGTTGAGGATGACGTAGCTGTCATCGACTGTAAGCGTATCGTTCTGGCTGCCACCGATGATGAGCACGCGCTGCACGTCGGCGGTGGCGAACTCACTGTCAACGCCGTTGAGAGAAACTTCGACCTTGGTGGGATCGCCGCCGGAGACGCCGACGGTAATGCTGTTGGCCGTCGATTCATCGCCGACGACGCGCAGCAGCCCGGCGGTAAGCGTGGCAGCGAGCAAGCGGCGGGATTCGAGAATTTCGATTGCATTGCGAGAACAAGACTTCAACATGACGGGCCTCCGAAAACAAAGAATCGATGCTGATCAACACTACGCATTTTTCCCGCTCCGACGAAGTGACAAACGGGGGTGCGATGGGATTATTGTTGAAACGGATCGAAAAGGGATGGGAATTTTGTTTTCGGACGTGGTGCGCCAAACGCAGAATCTGAGCTTCCCCACGAACGGTGGACGCTCGAAGTTTGTTAGTTCAGGCTCGCCTCGAACGTTTCGGGGCTGACGTAGCCTAACGAACTGTGTCTGCGCTTGCGATTGTAAAACACCTCAATGTAT
>Ga0163148_10001577_pt1 | contig 29344 bp, 35 predicted proteins | sample OliLakLV19MP7P2_FD_148606 | JGI IMG/M metagenome (GOLD analysis project Ga0163148, IMG submission 148606) | Freshwater microbial mat bacterial communities from Lake Vanda, McMurdo Dry Valleys, Antarctica- Oligotrophic Lake LV.19.MP7.P2 | ecosystem: Environmental > Aquatic > Freshwater > Lake >... | reverse complement strand
TGTTTCTTTTGTTGCCCTGTCTCCACACACGACCCTCTACCTGCGCCATTTCGGTTGGATTCCAACCTAGCGCTACATTGATGGTGGTGTAGCCGTTATCTTGTAAATCAATGCCCTCTTTGGTGGGTGATCCACCTATGAGTAGAATAATATCTCCAGATCTAAACTTTTCTTTAATAACTTCTCGATCATCTGGGTCAGTGAGTCCATTTATAACTGCTACCTCTGAGGGTTTGTACCCAAGGTGTGTAATAGCATAATTTGCTATATCATGGTGATAATCTCTCCCATTGTCACCAAGGTACAAGAAGTTGCCGTAGTTCTTAGTATTTGTTTTACTCTTTAATTCCCTCAATAATTCCATCGAGTACTTTAACTTTGGTGAGTTCTCAATGAGTTCTTCTTGAGAAACACGATCGGGATAATATTCTTCAACAAAATATGGTGATATGCTATTGCGCACACTATACATAACAGCCTTGAGTACAGCGCCATCTTCTGCTTTACCCTCTGAGGGAACTAGCATTTCTTGGATTCTCTCTAGGTTCTCTATCTGTTGAGCTGACATTTGCAATATAGGAGTTGATACTCTCTTCTCCGGTCTTACTAATGCAGGATCTTCTTTGTAGTCGATAAACTCTCTGATCAATCTCTGTAGTTCTCCCAAGTTCTTAAACGACTTCATTACTTCAGTGTCCTTAAACTCACCATTAACTTTCTTTTCCAGTGATGTTTCAAAGTTGGAGAATGTCGCATAAAAATCATTGATATTCTGTATACCCATTTTTCTCATTCTATTGCGCGCTACCAGAGATAGAATGTTGTATACCTCGGTTGCGTGGTTCTCAAATGGTGTAGCACTAGCAAGAAAAACACCTCGGTCCCCGTTATTTCTCAAAATGTGTTGAGAGATCAAGAATAACTGCTGGGCAATCTTAGATGGGGTTCCGCCTATTCTGATGTTGCCGAATCTCTTGGTTTGTGATTTGTCTACTGTGCCATCTGCGTTCAATGCTTCTGGCTTAGCTCCCTGGAAGATCTTACGGAAGTTGTGGACCTCATCTACTGATAAATGATCGAAACCCAAGTCACTCAGTGCCACATTTCCTGCTTTAGATTGTGCTTTGCCTATAATCTCAGTCAGTTTCTCTTGTTGCTTGGCGGCAGACCGCTCACTCTGTCCTTCTGTTGATAATGCGTCATCAAGATCAGTCATAGCTGCGCTCAACTGTTCTGGTGACAGTCCTAGTCTTAACAGTCCCTCGTGGGATAGTACTGATATTTCGCCGTCTTTAACCCACTTTTTAGGATCACTACCTCGCTCTTTAGTAAGTCGTTTAACATCTGGTTCTGCTAGTCCACCCAAGTTTACGACTGTTTCTTTGGGAAACATTGACTTGATAGTACCAATCCAAGTGTTCGCTATTGTTGATTTTGGTACGACAAATACAGGTCGCTTGGTCCATCCTCTCTGCTTGGCCACCATCGTAGCGACAAGCATAGTGTGTGTTTTACCAACTCCCACCCCATAAGCAACTAAGCCCACGCCTTTATTGGTAAGCATTGATACGCCACTCGCTTGAGTATGAGATAGATTAAACTCTTTTTTTCTGAAATACTGCGCCATGTTCTCAATCTGTACTGGAAACTTAGTATAGTCAGGATTTACATACGAGTTTTTTTCTCGATTGTATCTAGTAACGATGTCAGTCTGCACATCTTTGTCGAGTATGTTTCTGATGTAGTAATTGAATAGTCTAGATGTATCTGCTTTTATATCACCCATTACATCTTTTTTACCACGCGCTGCTCTTGCACCTGTAATGTATCGATTAATGTCCCATACATCAACACCATAACTCATCGGTAGTCTGCTCTGTCGCACATACTCTACAAACCCACTGACGAGCTTTCTATCTGATTGATTATCATTTTCTGCCTTTTGGATCACAATAGCGGTAACGAATCTATCCAAAGGATCGAATGTTATATCTGCTATTTTTAGTGTTTTTGGCTTGACTGCTTCAAGGCCTGAGCGCTGTTTGTTATATTGCGCTTGGCCAAGATCTTTGATTATGGTGGCTTTGTCATTTTCTAGTTGATCTATCTTCTCGTAGATATCACCAGAGAAATAGTTTAGATTGTGGTAATACTTACCATCCTCATAGTTGAGTAAGTCTTTAGCTTCTGCTCGGTAATCTACACTACCATCTACTTTAGTATCACTGAGAACCTTTAGCTCGGTAGGATCAGTCGCTTGTAGTCCACCAAACATTGTTTGACTCTTAACTACTGCTACCGTGGTTTTATCTGGATTTATAATTGCCGGTAGCTTATCTGACTTACTTTCTTTTCTAATATGCTTGATAGTCTTAGATGCGTAGGATGGCTCGTCCTTGGTTTTAGATGCCGTGGGTTTCTCTGATACTTTTACGGTAGATTCTACATATCGAGGAGAAAGTCCATTATTTTTTATACCTTTATCAATTAATTCCATCAACTTATCTTTTCCTTCTATTAATCTTCTTTTTGCTTCTTCTATAGCTTCAGCTTTATTTTTACGATTAATTATCATTAGGCCAGTCTGACCTTCTGTTACTGACCACCCACTATTTTCTCCCTCTTTAAAAATGAATGTATCAACACCATCAACTATATCTATATTCTTGCCTTTAACCTTTGTAAAACCTGTTTTAGCCAGGAAAATATACATTGCATCTTTATTTATTTTAACTTCTTTAGGATCTTGAGGCTGCTTTTCCTTTTCCACTATTGTCTCTACAGTCTCTACAGTCTCTTCTTTTTCAGATACAGGGTTGATTCTCTCAATATCCTCAATGGTCCCCTTCACATAAGTCTCTTGCTGACCAAACTTGTTAGTTCGCTCTTCAACCGTTCCCATGATGTTGTCTGAATGTACGTCAAAGTACCAGTCGCTCATTAGCTCTGCAGCTCTCTGTTGCCAATCTCCGGTGCTTTCTTTTTTGAACACAACTATATCTGTACCAATGCTAGTATCAGCAAATATGCCCTCTGGTAGTCTGTAGGCTGCTTCTAGTTTACCCACCTTGGCTATCTCGACTTTGCCCTTAGTGTTTGTTTTCTTTAAGAATGAAGAGTTCACAACATAGACTAATCTTCCACCTGGTTTAAGTGAATCAAGACCTCTCTTGATAAAATACTCTTCCCATCTGCCTATATTTGGTTCTTCGCCTTTACCTTTTTGAAATGATGATCTATCTCCGAATGGAGGATTACCTAGTACGAGATCATACTCTGGCTTGTGTGGAGCTTTCTCAAAGTTACCTGGGTTGCCAAACTCCTGGCCATTACCGATAGTAATACGAGCATCTGGATTTAGTATCGATGCAATAGTTCCGGATACCTTCTGGTATTCATATCCTGTAAACACTAGGTTGTCTGGCTTTCCCTCTAGTAGTGATCCAATGCCCATAGCCGGTTCAAGTGCTTTTTTACCAGGTGCAATAAGATCTGGCACTAGCGTGTGTGCTATGGACCATAATTTAGCGGTAACTTCTGGTGGTGTGTAGTATTCAGACAGTAAACCTTTACCAGTAGCTCCGGTAGATTCTTTACCACCAGCACCAGAATACTGCTTGAGTATATCTAGTTGATCTTGATTGTAGTCTTTTGGATTTATTGAGTAGTTGTTCTGCTCCAGGATAGATACAGCGCGGATGTTTAGGTCTGCTCTGCCTACCTTTCCAACTCGCTCAAGTCCTGCTCTAGGTTCACTAGGCACTGTTGCCTGGTCATCCCCTGGGTTTTCATTAGGGACTGGATCTTGTTCTCGATCATCTGGCTGTTGTACTTCAATAGGGTCGGAAACTCGTTCGGGTCGAATGGCTGGGGTTTTGTCTGTGTCATCTTGATCCTTTTCTTTTATTATACTCTCTTTAGAAGTAACTGTCTTTTCACTAATAACTCTAGCTTCGACACCACCTTCTTTAGTCGGAATTACTTCTGCCTTTGTTACCTTGTATGATCTTTCTTCTTCTTTAGGTTTGGCAGATTTTACCTCTGGTGGGTCTGATTCTGTGCCTGTTTTGGGTACTTCTGTGGGCTTCACCTCTGGTGTTTTTTCTTCTTTCTTAACAACACTACTACCTGGAACCAATACCTCTGCCTCTGTACCACCAATGTACACAGCGATATCTTCTGGTTGTACGGTAAATTCCATGATTGTTCTTTGATCTGTTGGGCTATCGCTCACGAAGTTCTCTGCACTCTCGCGCGTGTAAGCTGCCGATACCAACCTATCTGGGTTCTCACCTATGACGTTATCAGATGTCTTGCCACCTCTGTAGAGAGTAATACTGCCATCTTCATTCTTGGGGATAGTCTGGATCTGCTCTTGAGTAATCTTAATTACCTTAGGATCTTTCGCTACCTTGGCTAGTTCTAGTAATGCCGGAGTCTCAACGGGCTTACCCTTTGGATTTTTGATTACGCCACTATCTTTGACGTAATCATCAATGGCGGCATCTAGCTTACCTTTTAATTCTTTTCCCACCGGCACTGGCTTATCTACTTGAGTAGTTTTCCCACCGGCATCAGCCTTGGCAACTACCTTAGGATCTCTCCTCAAAGTATTATCGGAAATCTCATTAAAACCAAACTTAGACCAGAAGGGTTTGTTGTATGCTTTGTTTATTTGTAGAAACTTACCGTTCTCATCAGCGTACTTTTCCAGCGATCGTACCACCTTAGTTCCAATGCCCTTGCCTTTATCATCAATAAACAGATCGTCTACCTCAATGGTGTCTCCCCTAGTTATAGCAACAAGATCAACTCCCGCGCTGTCCATCTCCGGCACCAGCTGCCTAACATAATCAGTCACTGGGTTTTTTAGCTTTCCATCGGCGTTTCGTTCGATAGAGGGAATTTTTTCCCTCCTAGATTCAGAATCTACTTGAGTAGTTTTCCCACCTTCAGTTGTATCGGTGGGATTTTTTCCCTCCTCTGTGGGTTGATCTTCCTTCGCTAATTCCTTAGCCTGCTGTTCTTCAATGGTCTTTTTTATAATGATGTCTTTAACTACCTTTTTAGCAAGGTCCTCGTTTTTTTCGAGTACCTTTGATTTTTCTTCTTCTGACTTACCTTGTTCAACTGCTGTGTTGTACTCTGGTATCTGGTTTTTAAGTTCTTCTTCTATTTCATTGATAACTTGTTTTGATTGCTCTTGGCCATTTCTGATAACTTGGTCGGTAACATCTTTTCCAGATGCAAGCTCGATGATTGCTCCACCGGCGCCAAAGACTAATCCACTAATACCTCCTGTATGAAACTGCTGTTGAGCGATAGGAGAAGTAAAGTCTAGCGACTTCTCTCTTGAGAATAAGTCAATGTTATACTGGCCAAGTTCTTCAGCTGCTTCTGAAAAGTACTCTCCGGCTGTAATTAAGGAACTCTTGAATAATTTACTCACGATTGATTTTTCGATCTTATCGTCTACGGTTGTCATTCCCAGCGTACCCTTCAAGAAAGGTAAAAACTGTAATGAGTTAGATACTGTCAGCATGGCTACATTGCCACCATAACTTTTATTGGCTGCTTTGTTAGCGATTTGTCTAGCTTCTACTTCTGATTTGCCACTCGCTATAGCTTCTTGGAACATCTCATCATACGTACCACCTGCTTCAAAAGCTGCTTCTGCATTTGCTGATAAGAAGCCTCCTGATATCGAACTCAAAATAAGTGTTTTTGTGGCAGAAAGCCCTAGTACTCCTGCTACCGATGCTCCAGCTCCACTACCAATAATTGATAGCGGTAACATAGCATACATAAATGGTACGCCTTGAGCGATCTGGGTAGTATAAAATCGTGGGTTATACGCATCCTTCCATTCCCAACCATCCTTAAATTCGCTTGTATCTACTCCCTTGTCGTACCACTCCCCACCTTGAGCTATAAGTTTATCTCCGAGTCCGTCTTTTCCCTGCCATTTAGCAACTTGACCAGCACTAGAAATAATTTGACCGACACCAGTTTGTAGAGATGCGATTGTATCAACTGCCGCTGCTGTAGCTCCATATTTAGAAGCCCTCTCTGTCTTGCCCTCTTTTGTTGGTCGTATCTTGACTTGCTCATCATAAGTTTGGGATAATCCGACCTCATAATCTCTTTGTAACTGCTCATCTCCCCTACCAAACATAGCCTTAGTCGCATTAACTAGGTTTACTTCTTTACTTCTTTTAATTTGATTTTCTAATATTGTTTTCTTAGCAGATGGAGTTAACTGTGCTGATGTAGATTGTTTGCCCGAAGTTAAATCGTACAAACTAGGACCAGTTTTAATTGGTTGTTGAGGTAATTTTGATAGAGAGGTTTTAAGATGTTCTTGGTTACTTACTTTTAAACCAACGTCTTTTTTTTTAGTTAAAGATTCACTTACCCTACTAACTGTTTTCTTGATAGCATCTCCAGCTTTTTGAAGGAAGTTCTTTTTAGGCTCTTCTTGTGGTTTTGGCTGTTCTACTGAAACAAATGTATCTTGCTTCTTTTTTGTGAAAGCAGATGCGTATGGATTGTTTTTTTGCTTCTCTTGAATAGATGCTTCTTGACTTGGAGTTCTAATCTCGTAATCTTCGTCATCTCTTTTTTTGAAGGCAGATGCGTATGGATTAATCATGTGTTATTCCTTAAAACTTAACTACACCGGTAGAATCCTTAGTAGAATCCTTAGTAGCTATTCCATAAGATCCAAGATGGTTTGGGTTAGCATACTGTTGAAAGATAGCATCAAATTCTTGTATTGTTCCACCAGTTTCTTTAGTCCAGATAGCTTTTGAGTTTCTATAATGTTCTGGGTCTACATATCCATCATTTCCACTGTTCTCAACCATCATGCTTGAAAGCAATTTTGTTTGACTCATTCTTATATCTGATTTAGACTCACTTGTTGGCGAAGATCGCATACCTGTTTGAATAACTTGTAATCCACCATTACTACCAACCATAAGCGCCTCACCGGTCTTATCATTAAATGATACCAGTTTATCGCCAGGACTCATCTGTAGCTGTGAAACAAACCCTTGTGGCATACCAGACTGTATCTCTAGTTTCTGTATCATGAGTTTCTGTGTACTGTCTAAACCACCGTAATTCAAGTTACCCTTAGTAACTGCGTTCATGTAGGTGGTGAGGTTAGCGCTAGCGTTTGCTCTATCGGATTCAAAGTCGGACCTTGCATCTCTTTCTTCACCTCTGACGATATCGTATACCTTGAGGTTGCGATCAAACTCTGAGTTGTAGGCATCTGAAGCGCGGTTGTAGTCACCTTCCATGAATCCCATCATCATGTTGATAACATTGTAGGAAGTAGTAAGTTGGTCGTTTATTCTTGCTTTTTGTCTGCCTATAAAATCCATTCTCTCGGCTGCTGCGTTTTCTTCCTCACTAATACGCCCTTCAATAACTCCCATAGCTACCGGCTTACCACGTTCATCAAATCGTTGTTTTCTGAAAAATGCTACCTCTTCATCCTCTTGAGCTGTAAGCTCGTTCATTTTATCTTCTAATCCCTGCACACCTTTAGATTCTCGCAGCTTAGCAAACTCTTGTGCTGAACTAAACTGCTCTGGCTTTGCCATATCAGGGGTGAGCATTGATTTAATTTCATCTGCTGATCTGCCTTTAGTAGGGACTGCTCCCTCTGATGCAAATGCTGAGTTTTGAAAATTATCTAAATAAGGATTAACTTCTTCTCTTGAACTTGGTTGTTTTCCCGAACCATGCAAATAGTTCCAGTTTGTACCAATCGCTTGGCCTCTTAATGGATCTGATTGATTAACAACTTCTCTTGAAACTAACTGGCCAGCTCCTTGTTGAGGAGAATTAGCGTGTATTTTTCCAGACTCCCCAAATGTTCCTGATGCTTTATCATACTGATAACTTCCACCAGTTTTACTAGGATACCATCCTTGATTTTCAAATCCTCCACTTGGAGCCTTTATTCCTAATTGTGATGCTGTACTTGCCATATAACTCCTCAATATACATCATTTAAGTATTCAATTCATCTAAGAAAATGTAATAATATACCTTATCTCCACTCACTAGATTTGGGATGACTAAGTTAGTACTATTAACGTAGTAAGATTTAAAACCCGATGATGGCATTTTCTCCCACACAGTAAGACTATTAAACTTTATAAATAGCATTACAAACGGTACATATCCCAGACCATGAGCTACGGTTATTGATGCACCTGTAGCAGTCACTTCACCTTCCATGTGTACCTTGAATTGTTTTTTCCCAGTAGTAATAGTTGTTTGTTCTTCTGTAGCTGTTAGTACTGATATTCCTGGCGATGAAAACTTTAACCCATAATTTTCTGCCGTTGGTATTGTTGGTGCCGAAACGGTAACTATAGTGGGCTTGAAGTTAGGCTCTGCACTTGTTCTGAACACAAGATAGGTATCAACAATACTTGCAAAAGCATACACATTATCATCTGAGCCATTATCTTCTAAAACAAATCCGATTGCATTTCCATTAGACCACCCACTTCTGGAAACAACTTTTTCTACTAGACTAGAAACATTCATTGATTTAGTGCCTCCTGACGTAGGATGGCCCTCGCTGTATGTAACCTGCTCTGATGTTAATGATCTGCCAAAAGGATAGCCGAAGGCTGCTGTGTTATCTTCATTGATCGCTCTAACCTTAAATTTCCAAGTACCAGATCCGCCCACATCACTATATTTATAAACCAATTCACATAAATTAAAGGTAGTGTTTATGTTTACATTTAAGTTTGTAAACCGGAGCGCGCCTTTGGAGTCATCTCCACTAAAATCCCCAACTAAACAAGAACCGCTATAATTGATAGCGCCTGATTCAAGCCATGAATCACTTATTCCTTTTGTTGTTTCATTTGCCATATTAGTTTGCCGTTTCTGTCAAACTTCGTGCAAATAGTATGCACTTTATATTTATAGTCGAGGCTGCAAACGTGTGAGCTTCAGTAGAACTTGTCCAAAAACTTTCTCTATTGAATGTAACTCTAATCCTACTAGAGTCAGCCCAAGCAGACACCTCACTATATCCAGATAAAGTAAACGCGCTCATGTCATAACCCTCGGTAAAAGGTAGTTGATACCAATTCGTACCACTTCCACCATCCATATATGCAAGAAAGAATGGTGCATAGCCAAGACTATGATTAAAATCTACGTAGGTAGCTTCTTGCGCCTCAGTATCGTGCCTAGATGCCCACATAGTCGGTAGAGTCAGCGATGATGAGAGAATATGATTTCCGTGATACTGAACCGCCTTATACTTACTTGAGTAGCCTAGTTGATACTCTTGTGCAGTGAGTACTTCTACTCCTGGTTTTGCGAACTTAATACCTCTATCACCAGTTAGAGCAATGTTTGAAACTGAAGAAAACGCCTGTGATAGATCAGCAAAGATCATGTACCTAAAATAGTAAGTTGTGTTTGGTTGATTGCCACCAGATAGCGGTGAGCCTATTGCCGGGTAATTACTGATTACTATTTCGTCTGCACTAGCTTTTACTATAGAGCAAATGTTCTTATCTGTCGGTGCATAATTATTGTATCCACCTTCATACATATAGGCGTTTGCGTAGGTAGTTGCCGCCAAGAAAGAAAATGAGGCTGTGAGTTTTCTCCAAACCACAACCATTGGGGCATAGTCTAGATCGTGAGCTATGGTTACTGAACCAACACTAGAACCATTAGTAGTAAACTGCGCATCTCCCCACTTATACATTTTGAGTGTTGAGTGTTTGCTAGTAAGTTTTAATTGGTTAACAGTGTTATTGATTACATCTGAACCAAAAGCAATGCCAATGTTTGCCATGATTAAAATAGCCCTTGAGCATACCCAATAACTCCTATCATTATTCCAGCAGCATCATAAAATTCTATTCGTCCATCTACGTTATTGACAGTGATTGCGCCATTAGTTCCAGAAGCTATGAGTTGTCCCCGCATATTGACCTTAAATGGTGCATCTTCAAACTTATTAGCTCCCATCCAAATACCACTACCATCTCCCTTGAACGATCTAGCTCCAGTCCCAACCTCAAGAGCTGCAATACTTCTGAGATCACTTTGTCCTGCTATGCCGGTTGGATATGGTAAGCCTTCACTCTCAACATCATTAAAAGGATTTATTGTTGGCATATTAACTTGTAAATATCGCTATACTCTCTATCTCTGGTGCGTTATTACCACTGACTGTTGCGGTGAGTTTAATCTGGAGAGTTGTTGCCTCGATACCATCCTCTGCATATACTATGTTTTTAACAGTATCATCAATCTCGTTCGTGAAAGCTACATACCCCTCATAATTTTTATCATAGAGTAATGATACCGAACAACTTGCAGGCATACTCGAGTAAGCAACTGTAGCATTAGAGTAATTAGAATACATCTCTCTTTGTTGGACCATGATTCTTGTTTCTAAGTACGCTAGGGTAAGCTTATTAGACCAATCCAGTTTATCAATTCCATAGGTGCTAGAGTTCTTCCACGATACATAAATGTCATTTCCGACCACTAGAATAGCTCCTACCTCTATGTTTGTAGTGACTAAGGCTCCTCCACTTCTTTCTGAGATAGGGTATGGAAAGTCCATTATGAGAGTATGATTCCTTGAATGTCTGCCGATTCTATATACTCCCTGATCTGCAGGGTTACCCGAACCATTAGAAAACCCAAAGAGGATCTGGCCATTGGCGTTTGCTACTGCACTAGGATGCACTGTTCCATAGGCAGTAGGTGAGTAGTCACCTGGTATCTTCATGTAGAGTTCTAACTTCACGCCATCGTAATAGTAAAGATTTCCTTGATTACCTGCTTGGACTAAGACAAAGTTATCTGCCGGTATAAAAGCATTGATTCCTACTTCTGGGATAGTATCAGAAGTAGTGAAGCTTACTGAGTATGTATTCCATCTGACAATCTCTGTTTGAGTAACATTATCTGCTACATATGTACCAACTAAAAGATCTGTACCAATTTTTCCAAGCGACTTAATTCTTAGAGGTGACTTAATATCTAAAGCATTTTCGGTAAATGTTTCTACATTTACTTGAGATACATGATTACCATTACCAATATATAAAACCAAATTCTGATCTATCATTGGATGAAACTCACTATCAGTCTGTCTGTAGATCCTTACATTACCTGTAGCAAAGTCTACTGTGGTTGTAGTTTTAGTTGTACCATCTGCAACTGATGAATACACATGAATATGATACACACTACCCAGAGTTGGATAGAATATCGCTGCAAGAGTAAAGAATACCCAACCGGTAGCCATAGAAGCGTTGACAATAGTGGCTGTTCCCACCTCTACATTAGCCGAATCGTGTATTTTAACTGTCCAGTTGCCAGTACCAACTCCATTGACGTTAAGAGCAATACTCTCAATAGGTGAATTAGCCGGTGTGAATGAACGCTTGTGTGTAGCTCCTTCATTGACTGCTGTTGTATTCGTGTACGTTTGTCCTGTTGATCCTAGTTCTGCTTGATCTAGGTTTAGTGAATTCCAATTTTCTACAAGATCTGTAGCCCAATTATTATCATCTGCTAGAGTTACCTTGATTCTGTGTAGCCAATTTTGAGTGGCTAGATAGATATATCCCTGGTACTCGTACATTCCCAAGATACCGGCACCACCATTTGTAGGTGAAATTGTGTCTACAAGTCTCCAGGTACCGCCCACTGTATGCTCCCAGACCTTGCCATCGGTGTAGCTTCCCCAATACTGTGAACCAGTAGAAGAGCTAACTGCACATCTGCAAAGTGCTGTAATAGTTGTAGCCGTATCCTTGGCCATAGCTTGAGCTACTTTAAGAATACCTGGCTTACTGTGCGGATCCCATCCTGTCATTTTATACAGTGAATTAGCTACGCCTGACCACTTAGAATCGGCTAGGCCACCTCTGTTGAAGTCTTGGATTGGAATAATGTTACTGGTTCGTTTTACTGCCATATATTTTTAGTATAACTCATCAAGAGTCAGACTTCTCCATTTTGGTCCAGAGTGTTTTTCACACAAAGTTAAGTAGAAAAGCTCCGCCACCACTACTAGCTACCACAAACGGAAAGTCTGAAGAAAACGATGGAGAACCAGAGGCAGTAAGATTATTACTCTGAGAGTCATCGTTGTGATCTGAGTCTCCGTTGTACCAACTGCCAACTAGATTATTAGCTGTTCCAGTAATAATGGTGTTTTTATTGTCGTTTATTTCAGAAGTAGTCCTTGCATCTGACCATATCCGCAAACAAGCAACTTTAGTATTTGCATAATTTAGGAAAGTACCTGTACCAACTGTGGTTCCAGCTCCTACAACTAATTGAGTATTGGTTGTTGTGGTTCCTGCTGTATTATCCACACCTGCTGCATCAGTTCCCACATTAACCCCATTGACGTAGCATTTTATTGTTGTTCCCGTTAAGACCATTGCCACATGAACCCAATTTGTTGTCCCAAGAGTGGTATTATATGTTGCTTGAACGCCAGCAATAACCCATCTGTCTTTTTGAAAATACAACCTTCTCGTTCCAGCATTGTAGTCATACTTCAGATAAACAGCGTGCTTTTGCGTATTGTTCTCAAAATGAGCAAACTCCCATACACCAGAACCTATCTCTGCGTTTAATTTAACGTATGCCTCAATTGTAAAATCAATAGTGGGGTTAATAATTCCAGCAGCTACCTGGGCATACTGACTTGATCCGTTAAATGAGATAGAGTCTGGCATATTTACATATCCTGACTAATAGTAACCCCTGTAATTTGTCCAGTAGACTGAATCACGAAGCCAAAGTAGTCAATTGCGTGTTTACCTGTTGAAAGAGTAGGAGCTGTATCAGCAGGCCATAAGATTTGAGGCTTCATAGTATGTACGCCTGATTGAGAGACTGATGTTGCAATAGCTGTTCCAGCCAAAGCGTTCGCTTTTGAAGTAGCGACGTTGCCCGTAGTCGCTGCTGTTCTAATCCAGTAGTACCTAGTTCCTGCAGTAATGCCTGTTAGTAAAGTGCCTGTAGTAGTAAAGACAACTGGTGTGCCTGTTTTAAGATCAAGGGTGGTTGTAACCACGCCAGGAGTAGCTAAGGTCATAGTAATGGTGTCGGATCCAGCAGGGAACCAAGTTACCGTTCGTGAGCCGGTAGAATCCTGGGTAAGCATGATAATGAAGATCTGGCCAACCATTTCCTCAATTAGTGCGAGAATACGATTGCCACCAAGTACTACACGGTGTTTTCTGTTTGCACCAGTTTGTAGATCAAAAGTGATTGTAGCTGCATCTGTTGCTGTTTGAATTGCAGAATCTGCATACGCTTTAATACTTTGTTGCGTTGCGATTTTTATTGCCGAGTTAGAAGCCATGTCATCTTCATCAAGAATTGCTGTACCAGAAACTCCAGTATTGATGACTGGAGAAGTCAAGGTTTTGTTAGTTAAAGTTTCACTTCCTGTTATGGTTACTACATCACCTGTAGGCGTGTTTATCACTGGAGAAGTCAAGGTTTTGTTAGTGAGGGTTTGAGCTAAAGATGCTAAATACCCTGATAGGGTACTGATTAGATACCACTTAGAAGTACCTTGCGCATTGTCAGTGGTATCTGATACATCTACAACATGAACCTTATCGCCGGTTGCAAAAGCTGTTAATTCAGTTCTATCGGTTAGTTTTTGATCTGGCATATTATGTTGGTTTCGCTACTTTATTCCAATTTTCTGCAATATTAATATCAAGCACAAAGTTATTACTATCTTGAAATACAAAGTTATTACCATCTTGAAATACAAAGTTATCTGCAATTGATGGTTTAGCTACCCTACTAAAACTGATTGTTGGTTTAACTGTTTTACTCCACGCCATATAATCCTTTAATAATCAAAACCATCATTACCTCTATCTGAGGCATCGGGTAATTCCCCAATTACTTCTCTATCTAGATTACCATGTTTTAGTGCCTTAATTTTTTTCCCTAGATCTTTCTCGTAGCTTAACTCACGCTCACTTAATGGGATTGGTTTTTCTCTACTAGACTTGTAATCAATAATAACTCCTCTAGCCCAGATCTCGTGCATGGCTCTAGGAATACCATGAGTTGTAGTTGAAGGATCTTGGCTTAGATCTGAAGTAAGCGTTAGATCTGTTATAGCTGCCGGATATGTATTAACTAATATCTTGAGGCCGTCTGTAACTGCTGTAAGAGTTCCTGAATAAATAAAAATAGATTTTCTTATTATATCAAAAAATGCCCCTCCTTCTAGATTGGAGAAGTTAGCAATGATACTTGCTTCTGTTGAGATAGATTTTCTGTATGAGGTAACGTCAAACTCGTTCAATACAATATAGTTAGTTCCATCTAGTTTAGCCTCGACACGTTTTATTCTTGATAATATATCTGGAGGTTGTGGGTATTCTCTAGCCGTAATACTAGATACTACTAGGTTTGTATATTGAGGAATAAGTAAAATATCTTCATCAACATCAAGTATAGCAAGAGCGATTTCGTCTTGTCTTAGTTTCATTAAAGCGAGAATCTGCGCATCAGTGAATGTTCCTGATGTGGTTCGAGTCATGAATCTAACATGGTATGCAAACTCAACTGGAGTCATAACTCACCTTTACAATGCAGAAGGTTCGACTAATGATCCTTCTGATAATGGTAGCCAAGATACTAAGAATCTAATTGCACCTGCCGTAATGTTGGCTGTTCCATTATAGAGTAAAACATCGAGGCCATTGGCTACAATCTTTTCTGTTGCAACCGAAGAGAGTTCAATACTAGCATCTGAAGTTGCATCATGCCAAATCTCATTGACTTGTAATGTTGTTGCATCTGCTACTTGAGTTAATAATCCGGATACGTCTTTTGAAGTTCCTGCATTTACTGTTGCCCCACCTACTAGGGTAGTCTCAACAATGCCGATAATACGCATCCTGACAGTTCCGGTAACATGAAATAATGCTCCGCCATCTCTAGTTCCTGTGTCATGACCCCAAGCATTAGTAGTTCCACCCAAGAAGGTAACTAGCTTTTCACATCTAAATGGACCCCATGAAGAGTCGAAAATGACGTTATTTTGTGAATCTGTTGGTAATGTGGGTTTGTTTTCGAGTGGCACGTGTTCTTTCCAATAAGGGGTTAGATATTTTTATATACCTAACCCCTATATATTTTTAACTACTTATTAAGCTGCTGAGTCAGCAGCTGGCAAGACATAACCAGATCTATCTGCAACGCCAGTGTAGAGGTTGTCAAAGTACACTAAGCCGGTTCCTGCTGTAAATACTAATTCAGTCGTAGTATCAAGAGAACTCACTCGATTGCCTCTAACAACACCTTTTGAGGTGGTGCCTGAGCCAGTAAGGAAGATACCTACTGTAGCGCCAGATGCTCCGACTACTACGAGAACATTACGACTAATTTCTGCTTCTAAAAGAATCTTGGCTGCTAGAGTCATGAAGTGTCCTACATCATTAGTAGCATCCATGTAGACAATGTTGTCTGTTACAACAATTCTGTCTGTGGCTGCTAAAATTGAAATGAAGGCGTTTGGTGCTAATGCTAGGCCATTCCATCTATTGCCAATTACTTTCAGACCTTCAGCTGCTTGATCTGTAGCGTTTGTGACAACGATACTCAAGTAATGCAAGATTGTTGATACATCATCAAATGTGTTGTTATTTAATTCAAAGTCTTTTGCAGCTGCTAGAGTAAATGCTGCTGCTACATTATCGAAGTTAGCGACAAAATGACAATTCAATACTCTAATGTTGGCTGCTGAAACAGTGATAGTTGCTGCCGCTGCTCCGTAAGTAAAGGTTGGTCGGCTTAAGCCATTTCCCATACCTACAATAGTAACTCCTGCTTTATCTAACGCTGGCACAGTTGAGGTAACTGTTAAAGTAAATCCTGGTGCAAGGTAGATAAAATCTCCTCTATTGGCGGTACACGCTGTCATAGCAGCAGTTAAAGTTGGTTGAATTAAGAATGTTCCGTCTAAGTTGGTTTTTTGAAACTTATTGTAGAACTCATTATAATTCGCATTAGTTGATGGAATAACTACATACACATTGCCGGTAGTTAAACCAACAGAACCTTTGTTATCGAGATACTCTAGGACTTTTTCTAGTTCATAGTTTCCTAAAGTTGCAGAATTAAAATTGCTCATATTTTCCTTTTTTGTTTCTACCAGCCTAGAAAAGGCAGTAATTGCTATTTATGTTTACTTATTAACCTTCAGCAATCCAAGATAGTTGCTCATTAATAACATTGATATCGGTATCTAAACCGATTACAAAGCCATCTTCGGCAACGGTGATACCAAGAGTGGTGATTGATGTACCAGTGCCGGCTGCAACTGTTTTATGAGCTGAGTCTGCTGCCATACCTTCAAACCATTGATACCAATCTCTAGAAGTGTTGTTTACTACTTTTACATACCTTGGTTTGAAACCAGTTGTAATTGTGATGGCCGCTGCTGTTGCATCAGTTAAATATCTACCAACTGCTGTGTTTCTAACCTGGCTGTGTGATTGTGTGCTTACTACTGGCATTTTGTTTTTTCTTTCTTTTTTATGGAAGGCTAGGGTTTAATCTAGCCCTCCGTTATTTTTACTTTATTATGCTGATACTGCGTGTTCCACTAAGATGATAAAGTTAGCATTAAGCACTTTAGCAACATAGCTAGCTTTCCAACCTGATGTGCTTCTCTGATCTAAAGGATCTTCTGCTCCTCCTGAACCGAGTGGCTTAACAATATTCTTTAATGATTCTCCTGAAATACGAGTTTGAGCATACGCATTTTTACCGAAAATCAATGTGCCGTAAACTGTGGTAACTAAGGTACCAGCTACAGTGTAAGCATTTGATGTCTCAATAAATCTAACTCCTGCTAAACTACCAACTTCATCAGGCATGACATCTGACTTGTTAGCATACTTCTCAACTGGAATCCAACCTGTTGCATTATCTAAATCGTAGGTCGTGAAAGGATGTATGATACCGATAAACGCTGCGTTCATAGGTACGGTGTTGTATCCTGTTCCTGGATTGATCATGGAAGTAACTGGTTTAGCATTATTGTTCTTGAGGGTTCGGACTGCTTCCTTAGCTTCATCTCGAGTAAATTTCATGCCACTTGAAATAGTAGCGGTGCTGGTAGCGGTTGAGGCGTATTGATTAGATGCTCCAGCTGCTAAGACTGCTCTACAGAGTTGGTCTAACACATCTCCGGCTTGCTCTCCAAGAATTTCTGCAGTTTCAGTTAAAATAGGATCGTATGTTTCCATCTGAAGTTTATCAGTCAAAGTCACATAGTCACCGTATTGCAGGACGGTTGCCGTCACATCAGTAATACTGAGTGAAGTTCCATCTGGAGTAACGCCATCAACCAAAGGTGTAGTATTAGCTGTTAAGCTACCATATCGGCGAAACTTAATAACGTTAGTACCACCCATACGTGGAATATCTCTAACTTGAGCAAATCTATTGTGTACGAAATTTGGTACTGCTCTTATTAATAAAGTTCTGTCATAAAAGTTATTAACTTCTGCAGCGATGGTTGATCTTGATGTAAATGGCATTTTGCATTCCTCTTTATTATTTATACTAAAAAAGGCACCACTTCTTTACAGAAATAGTGCCTTCGGTTTTTCCAATAGGTCTAACTAGCGATTAGTATCCTAGAGTTAAATTATAATGTCAATAGCTAAGTTAAAGCATCTCTGACAGTTTTGCCGGTTTGAGGATCAATCCTATCAATAGATTGTTTACTGGAAATCTTAGCCATGATATTAAGCTCGTTAGATATCAATTCATAGACTTGCTGCGGGACTAATGTCATTACTCCCTTTGGCATAATCCACTTATAACCATTAATAATCTTTTCTTTGACTGAACCTGAAATGACCCTGAACTCCCTGATACCATTTACTACCTTAGATTCAACAATACCTTCTTGTTCCCCTGGTTCTAGTTGAATAGCCATACCGACTTTAGGTTGTGATTCTAGTTTTCTACCCATAGCATCTCTTTTACTGAGCCATGCTTTATCAGTGTTTACTTTCTCTTTAGGTGTTTCGGTGGCGGAAGTTGCAGGATCTACAAGTTGAGCCGTTTTCTTTAATTCAATCGCCTCGATAACAGCAACAACTTGAGCTTTGGTGGTAAACGAGTTAGCTACTGCTTCTGGCATACCAGCTTCAGTTGCCCTGATTTGGAGTTCTTTTAGTGTTAAATCAATTAGTTGCATATATTTATTCCTTTATATAATAATTAAGACCTTTGACCTTTAGCGAATGCTATTTGCGCCTCTACTTCATTGGCATCTGCCTTACCCCAGTCTTTAGCTCCACCGGATGATGCTCGGTAGCTTGACCCTGGATTAGCTGTCTTTTTGGCCCTCTCACTGGCTTCTCTTTCTTTAATCGCACCAATTCTCTGTTGATCTCCAGCGCTTGCAATCTTCATGGCATCTTCAGCTACTAGGCTAGGATGTGCTTTCATGTACTTATATGCTAGTTCTACGTATTTCCTTAGCTCTGGTTTTTCCGAAATGACATTATTTAAAGCGCTTCTATCCTCGTACTCTTGTTGTCTTTCAAGCAAACCTTTGTTACCTTTTAGAACTTGCTTATTAATTCTTGCTCTATCTTCTAAATCCATACCATCATCATCATTATCATCAAAATCAATAGCTATTGATTTCTTAACTCCAATATCTATTTTATTTGGATCAAAAGCATCTTCTTTATCATCTTTTGGTGGGGTTTCATCTGGTGGGGTTTCATTAGAGAAACCAAACTTTACTTGTTGATCTGATGTGAGATTTTGTTTGTTAGATTCTAGGTACTCTTTATGAGTATCAGTAAGATCTGCAGGATCCATGCCTACAACATCATCTAGCTGTAATTCGTCCACGTCAATTGTTGGGTTTTCGTCTGTCATAGTGCCTTTGGTTTTTCCATTAAGCTAATTAATAATCATTTAGTATATATACTACCCAACATCTTCGTCAAGTTTCTTTTGTTTCTCATAAGGATCAAAAGAGGGAGCTGGAGATTGGCTTATTCTCGATCTCTTAATATATTCTGAGGGAGTATTAATTACATTCCTGTACGCTATAAGATCTCTTCGTTTCAAGTTAAGCACCTCTTCATCTCCACCTACTAATATTTGTTCTGTCAACACTAATATATTGGCATTAATCATTGATTTAAGTAGTATCCAACCTGAATGACCTTCTAAATCAATAAAATTAGCTAATGCTAATTCAATCTTCTCTGGTGTATCTAGAAGTTCATCTGTAATCATGATGATGCCTGACTTGGAGCTATTGGTCTTGAGGTTGTGCCACCCGATTGTGGATCTTGTGGACCGAATGGTACATCTGCCGGATCTTCTGGGAATAGCTCTGGTTTACTTCTCTTCATCAATAATGCTTGTTGATGTGCTTTAACGTGAGTCCTTGATGCTGGTGTATCTGCAGCTTTCATGTGTTCAAGTAAATGTACTTCATGATTCTGTTCTCTCGTTACTGGAGCTAGCTTATTATTATTGAGTAAATCGTTCTCTTGCCCTGCTTCTCTCTCATCAATAGTTGGTGGATATAGTCTATCTAGTTCTGCTTTTGACATACCGAAGAGTTTACCCATCATTCTTAGGCCATATCTTCTATTGGTATTCTGTTCTTGAAAAGCCATTCCGAGATACTGTTGCAGCCCCTGTCTATCTTCTAGCTGTTTAGCACGATTCACTGCTTTAGATTCGATCTTAATATCTGGATCTACTTTAGGAGCTATGATGTTCTCTCTAGTAAGAGGCCTCCACTTAGCACCGAAGATGCCCTCTATTCTTAGAATCTTCTCGTCAATATGGTCCACAAAATTATCTTTGTATAATCTGTACCACTGTTGCCAAAATGATCTTTCTGACCAACCGAATATTTTAGCTGATAGTGAATATCGAGTATCAACTCTTGATGCAATAAGATTGGTTTCGCCCAAAGGTCTATCTTTAGCCGACTGCATACCCTGTTGGATGTCTGGCGTAGCTGTTGCTTGTTGTGCCGAAGCATCTAGTGAGTTGTAAATAAAGCTAAGTAACTCCATGTTGGGTCTAGCTTTATTAATTGGAGCTATCACATTATTAATATTGCCATTATCTAGTTTATCAACCGGAATAAACTTATTATTAGCTATTCTAGTTAGATCTGCCCTGTTGTTAATTTTAACTGAATCATATATATAACTTTGGTAAAGATCTGCTTCCATTGCTTTCAAGGCTAGATTCTGTGTTATAGCTCTAGCTCTCTGCTTATCTTCCGTGAGATCAGGGATCGAGGTTCCGTCCCAGTCATGTGAGGTTGGATAAAGTGGCCTATCAATAAACTGCCAGTAGTCTTGATTCTTTAATACTGTAACTGCTAATAATTTAGATCTATCATTACCTAGCCATGCTTTTACCTTTTTAACTTCTCCACCTATTAGAAAATGCGTGTACCACCTAGTGACTATGTAGCCTGCATTAGCACCTAGATTAGCTTGTTGCTCATTCTTTTGTGTTTGTCGGTTTTGAGCGTTGTTTCTGGCTTCTGAAGCATCTCTGTACAGTGAATTTATTCCGCCTGTATGGGATAACTCTGTAAAAACAATATCATCCCTTTTGTCTGGTAAATCATTGATGTCTTTTTCAGTGAGCGAAACTTCTAAACCAAAGAATCCACAACCACCTCTGTGCTTTCTATCTCCATTAATAGACACTGCATTTGGATCATGGAGAAATACCATGGGATCAATTACTTCTGGTAGTGGTAGATAAATACCTTTGTCCGGTTCTCTGATATATTCCTCTAATCCCAAGATACCTCTGCCGAAAAATGTGGTATCCCAGTCCCAGTCATAGTCGATCTTATCCTTCTCCATATCAACATAATCGGCTTCTGCCATTTTTGTTAGATTCTCTGCAACTTCATCATCTCCCTCTTCACGTCCAACAAAATCAGTTGTTAGTCGATCATCATACAATGAGGCCAATACCGTTTGGTGAATGGTAAACATGGTAGTATCACCTACTGCATCTAAATCTCTCTTCTGATTATTATAGAGTTTTAGCCGTAAAGCGTTTTGATCTTTTTTAGGTTTCTGATGTTTCCAAGCAACGTCATACTCGGCTTGTATCTGTCTTTCAAGACCATCAAAACTCTGAGTAGACTCTTCTTTTTGAACATCATCTTTCTGAGCTTCAGCTTCAGTCTTTTGATACTGTTCTTTGTTTATTGAAAGTGATTCCTGTTTGGTCATAGATACCTCGAGACAAATCTTATTAATTATACCGCCCTTAACCATCAATGTTATGAATAGTTTAATCCTACCCTATTATCCCAAATATTATCAAGATTTCTATTACCATCAGCGAATGTAATCGTCGTATCTGCAGCCAAGACTATTCTTCTTATTCTCCATGAAGCTGCCGAGGTAGCTGATCCTGGTTCTGCCCACCCCTGATAAAAAGTTCCACTTGCATCATCAAGTAACATTGCCATTGCACCACTTGATATATAAAGCTCTATAGATAAACCTGGTTCTATACTAACTGGAATTGACTCTCCATTAGGACCTACATCACTCCATGCTTCAGGATCTGATGTTGTCTTGATCTGTAGTCTTACCTTCTCTGCCATGTTTATATTCCTGATTTAGCTCGAGTTAAAACTGCTTCAAATGCTTTTGCCTCAAGGGTTTTAACATCAACCGGCTTATCATCTAATGCTTTAATCATATGCATCTGAAAATCACCTTCTACACTGCCTTGATCTTGTCGTTCTGGTAGATCTGCTCTTGATCTCTTGCCAGTCATCTTAACTTTCATCACTAGGTAGTATTCACCACCTACTTCCCACTCTCTAACTTCTGGTAAATCAATCTGTCTTAAACTGAAATATGGTAGATCTCTCTCTGTTTGCATTGGCATATCGTACATATAATCTCCTTTTTAATTAGTTTACAGTCTTTATTTTATCTTTGGCAAGCACACTATCTCTTTTTATTAACTCTTCCACGGTTGTAATTGCCCCTGTAAAGATCAATGCTCCACACTGTGCTATCTGGCCTTTAGTGAGTTTCTTCTTACCCTTTGCAGGTGTAATGAGATTGTAGCCAATGTACTGTTCTCCCTTGTACCAAAGAGAATACAGGAATATCTTACCATCAATCATGAATAGATATATTGGGCAACCTTCATATTCTGACTTCTGCATCAATTTAATGAGGCCACCGCCTTTAATTACCTCTGCTTTGTTGAATAAATTGTTAGCTTCTTCTAGTGTTACTTCCTTTTTTTTATTCATGACTACCTTTAGGGTTAATTAATATACTTATTACTGGCTCTAATCTGACCAACACCCCATTAGCTTTGTGAATGGTTATCTTGCCAAATGGATACTTCCTAAGTTCTTCAATCACTATTAATTCTCTTTCAGTTATTTCAACTGTAACTATATTTTCTGGTGTATGTGGCACAAATTGTGTCATAGTCGCTCATATCCAGATGATACTTGTGAGTAGGGATCTAGGTTTGGTTCTACTTGTACTATCGTTTCCAAAGATTTGTTTGGCTTCTTATACGATACCAGAAAATATGACAATGCTCTAATACCATCAAAGTGGTGTCCAAACTTCCTATGATCATCCCATGCTGGCTTAGTTTCGATTATTCCATCAGCTACTCTTTCTTGCCACAACAAGTTTTCTATTTCTTGCATCATCCAATTATGATTATTACCTGTTCTCTGATTCATGGTTTGTAAGCTAGTAGATATATACAGTCTTGGTTCTCCTGTACCTTTTTGAATCATTCCATATTCAGCTAGCTTATTAGCTAGTGTTTCATCCCAAGACTTAGTTTCTCCAGGTATCTTTTGGATTGGTTGCAAATACATACCCAATGCGGATAATTCTTTTATTAATCTGGGATTATCTGTGTCTCCCCAACCTGCTCTGATGTGCAATCCTCCAATTTTCGTATCACGTTTTGTCTTGATTTCCTCTGTAGTCAAGAGAGGGGTTCTGAATCCATCAATAACATGGACCGTATCATCATTATCAACACCAAGTAGTAACCATGCTGCTGGATCAGAGTAACCACCATCTAAGACCTCATAGAAAGTCCAATCAATTGGAGTATTTGTATACTCCTTTAAATGCTTACTTCTATCCCACCAATTGCACACCAGTCCCACTCTTCTAACAAACTTACCTTCTCTGCGAACCTTGAGGGAATCAGGAGTCAACCCCCTAGACATAATATCTTTTTGTTCTTCGGTAAGCCAAGGGTTATCATCCCATCCGGCTTCTGATACATAAATCAAGTTAGTGTCTGTGTTGAGGTATATATCATCGTAAACCCAGGTCATACCCTTAATGGCTGTCATCGTTAAGACGATATCTAGCCTCTGACCGGCTTCTTGTCTCACAAAACACTCTTCCCAGATGTCATGTGGTGGTTCTTCGTCAAACCAGATCAATCTTTTACCGGCCCCTTGGAACTTAGCGCGCCCCTGTTCGTAAGACTTAAAGGTAACTTTACTACCATTCTTTAGTACCAGCTCAGAGAGTATTCCCTTCCTTATCCAGGTCATTGAAGCTATTGATCCCTCTGGTAAATATCTTAGTAGCTTTGGCTGTGTTGTTTCCTTCTGTGAATCAAATGAGGGGCAGATTGACCAAATTTCTACTGGAACCCTGATATCTTTATGCTCGTGTTCTCCTAATAGGTATCTAGCTACTTCCATAGCTCCTATCTCTGTCTTTCCACAATTATGAACTAAAATATCTTCTACAACATAGTTATGATTATCTTCTACTGTTAAATCATATCTTTCTTTTGATTGTAGAATCTCAATCTTAGATACTTCCAACTCCTGCCTCTTAAAATATCTCTTATTGAGTCTGGTTTTATTTGATATGTTTTTGATAATTCTCTTGCCATTGTTAATTTCTTCACCGTTTTGTTCTTCTGTTGATACTCTAATATCTCTATGACCTGTATCTCTGTCAACTTGCTCTTCCAACACATCTCTCCGTTTTGATGAATCTGACGACCCTTCTTTAGTGAGTGCATTACATTCTCTCTGTTCGTTACCCATTCTAGATTCTTTATCTTGTTGTTTGATGGATTGCTGTCTTTGTGATTTACTTGAGGTTTGTTTAGTGTGTTTGGTATCCAAGTCTTTGCTACTACCCTGTGAACCTTGACTATCTTTCCCCCCATTACAGTTCTGTAATACCCAAATTTGTCTTTTCCTGGCTTCATCACTGCTGTTTTGTTCCCACCATAATGCGAAGTCGTTAATACTCTCCCCATATTGCTTGCATAATAGTTTGAGTTCTGACCTTTGGCTTTCTTCCATTTCTCCCCAGATAAACTGATAGACTGGAACCCATTTTTTATTGATGTAATATTCGTGATCGTATGTTGAGGTAATTTGTTTACCATTGATAATTAATTTTATCATTGGTTTGGGGTTATGACTAGCACTAAAGAAATGAGGTTGTAATACCTGCTTGTTCTCTGGTTTAATTCCATTATAAGAAACAACACTCATTCCCTTTTTAATTTGTTCTATTGGTAACTTAGAGCCATCACTCATTGTAACTAGAGTTCCTTTAACAAAACATCTATTACCCCAGAATAATGCCCTGATTACTTGCTGGGCCTTATAAAACTCTTCCTGCTTATCGTGACGCTTAGCATACTTGAGAGGATTGATTAATGTCCTACGATTTTTCTCTTCCACCAATTCTAGTAGTTTTATCTTCTCACTTCGATGTAATTGCATTAATAGCCTTGTCTAGCTCATCATCATTAAGATTTTCAAATTTGATAGTAGTTTTAGTTTCAGTCTCAATTGGAGCGTATCTTCCTTTGAGTTTGTAATACATATCAAGCGCGCCTCGCTTGTTGGCTAGGTCTGAATTTTGATTGACTAGGAATAGGTGTTGCTTCTCTACATTCTTGTCATTAAAGCCATACTGGTCTAATTTTATGGTTATATAAGCGCAAATATCAGGTTTATATAAGTTCTCACTTGCAATGGCTGAAGCCTGCCTTCTGTTGATTTGTCCAGTTGGCTTACCGTTCTTTTTAAATTGAACATCATATCCGGCTGCGATAGCTGCCTCAATTCCATTGGTATTGTTGAGGAGATAGTGTTCTACGAATAGTTTTTGTTTTTTGGTGAGGGAGTATTCTATCCCATCATCTCCGGTAAACTTAAAGAAAAGAGAATTGACTGCTTTTTTTCGAGGTGATTTGGTAGCCTTGGCAGGAACCTTAGCAGCCACCTTCGGTTTTTCCGTTTTTGTAGGCATAAGCCGAGTATGACACATCACCACAAAATATGCGAATATTATGTTTTATCGTAGCTCGTAAACTTTATTATACTTGGCTTCCTTTTACTCTCCGTTAGCTCCCAGGTATACAAGAATCGTTTTCGTTTCTTCTTTCCAAACGTGAATAGAGTCCTCCAGATGAAGCCAAAAACCCACTGATCAGGATTTCGCTCTCCCTCATCGCTATAGCTTTTCTGAATGTATGGAATCGGTATATCAATGTAGTACTTGGGTACACTTTCTTCTACCTCTACATCTGAAGTAAAGGGTAAGGGTGCATACATCATAATAGCATTCTGCTTGTTATAATAATCGCCTATACTTTTCGATAAATCATCCATAATATTCTTGTCGTTCATTTTGCCTCCTCATTCGCTCGTTTTAGTACTTCTTCGTTAGTTTAATTCCTCTAAATAGGTATTAAAATCGGTTTGTTCGATCTCATAAAACAGTATTTTTTGTCTGAGTCTCTTGGTAGCTTTGAGCTTACCGCTTCTAATCCACTTACCGACGGTTTCTGGTGATACTCTGAGTTTTAAAGCAATTTCTTTAACTGTCATTGGTTAGTCCTTTTGTTTATTACAATACCTACAAAGGTAATCTCCGTAAATATAATCGTCCGTCCACCAAGAATGAAAACCAAGCCAACACGCTATTTTATGTAGTACTTTTGGCATAACTAGTCCTTTACTTTCATTTTGCTTTTGTGCTACTTATCATCTGCCTCAAGAGAGGCGGTAAACTACTTATCATTTTCGTCTAGTACTAGTCTACAGACAACATCGCAATTATATTCCTTGTCTCCTTGCACACCGATAAATCCACCCTTCTCAATAATATCTTTAAAAATCGCATTTCTCTCCTCTTTTACACCTTCTGCTACGGCTTGGGCTAGTTCGCTAAACTCCTCATTTTCGATTTCTGCTATCATTCTTTTTAGCTCTCTCCTAGCATCTGGTACATTTTCAAACCATTCTTCTGCAAATCTATATAGCTTGCGGAACTTTTGGAAAGGTGGCTTATTTAGTCGAGATGCCCTTTCATCACGAACAGATTGTATTCTTTGATCTTCTATTTCTTCACTGTTCGTGTCTGTCATAGGTTAGTCCTTCTTAGTGAGTTTAACTCTTTTATTTAATTTGTTGCTTTTACACACCCTACATTGAGGGTCAAACATGGGGCTGTATTTCCCCCCAGATATATTCTTGTGAGGATTTTCATTAGCTAGTAGTAGTTTTGCTTTGTCTGGCATAGGTTAGTCCTTCAATGTAATAGCTAGCGGTTCTTCTACTATTTTTATGACGTGGTCATCAAATAATTGTGGCAATATAAAAATCAAAGATTTCATTTGCTCATTATTGAGAGCAACTTGGTAGGTTTTTTCCTCATGACTAATCAAAACAACACACGTTTGTTTGACTTTTTCCCAGATAAGTTCTTTTTTGTCTGTCATAGGTTACTCCTCTTTGGTTAGTTTCTTTATTTCGTCCAATCTTTCATAATCAAGGAAAAATCCTGTTCCACCCATAACCTCGCCATCGTCATTTATACCACCTCGGCATAACTTAACATATCCACCAGAGATTAGTCCCCGCATTTCTTTTTTGAGAGTCTTTATGTCAAAAATATTGTCGAAGTGAAAGTATCGGTATAAGTACTCCTGATTCCATTCAAGCATTTTTTTAAGCATTATTTTTTGTGTATCTGTCATAGGTTAGTCCTCTTTAGTTAAATATTCCTCTAAAATATCTCTCACCTGCTCGGCAGTCATAGTGAGTGGCACATCGTAGTCATTGAACACTTGTAGTAGCTCGAGTAGGAGTTTTGATCTTTCTTCTGCTCTGGCTAGTTGGGTAGCTTGGTCACAAGTTTTTACAACTCCCCTAATTTGCCCAACCCAGTCGCCTTTACCCCTAGAGAGATTATCAATTTGCTCAATCAACTTTGTTCTTAATTTTGTGTCCATCATAGTTCTTAATTTTTTGTCTGTCATAGTTGGTCATCTACTTGAAATCCTAGCGCAGCCAAAAAGTCTGTCACTTGGCTCTTTTTCAATTTAGATGTTCCACCTTTTCCGTAAAACATAGCATTTTGTAAATCTGCTTCACGCAGGTCTGTTGCATGCAGATCTGATGCGCGCAGGTTTGCTCCATACAGCACAGCCTCAAAGAAAGCATCTCGAAGATCAGCACACTTAGAAACATAGATTACAATGTCGTTAAACCTGTTTTTAATAACATAACCTTTAACTTCTACATCTTTATCAGCTACATATTTTTGCAATTCTTCAATCTTTTGTAGTGCTTCCTCTTTTGTCATTTTGTCTGTCATAGGTTAGTCCTCCGGCTTGTATCCTAAATTGATACCTTGTTTAACTATTATTTTTTTACCAGCCCATAAGTCATTGAGTCGCTTCAAGTAATCTTCCCTCAATGTCTCGTCTTTTTTAATGTACCCAATAGTCATATGTGGTTTGTAGCCAGTAAACGTGTTGATATGTGGCAAGAACTCCAAGCGGTTGTGACCCTCCATAAGCTCTGGAGTGACTTTAATATGTGCAACAAGACAATAGTATGCCTCATCCTCGTATGGGCTTTCAAAGTAGCCAATGTGGTCAATCTCAACGGTATTCATTTTCCAACCATCTAAAACTGCTTCAATGTGCTTTTCCCAGTTATGAGCGTTATCTAACAATCCATAGAGCAGAGTAATGTGGGGTACGCTTCCAGCTACCCAGCCGTTGATCCATTTGCGGTCTGGATTGCTTGAATAGTATAAATCTTCGGTGGTTCTTACCATTCCACCCATACTTCCAAATGGTAGTAAATCAAGCATGACACAGCCCAAAGTATCTAGGTTGATATCTAGTTCTTTATATACTTCCTCAAAATTGTGTGAGTTAAGTTGTTTCATAGGTTAGTCCTTATTGGTTAGTTTTTTCAGTAATTCAAATATTTTATCAATTCTTAAATAAACATATTTTTCCCAAGTATTTTTTTCTACTGAACAAACTGCTAATCTTGCATCCTCAACCCCCTCATTGTAGGATAGTTGTTTCTCTTCTTCTCTGGCTTTGGCTAGTTCATCTTGTAGCACCTTAACTGCTAGTGCATCTTGACCCTTAGCCATAGCATAATAAATTCTTTCGCAACAATGTTTGTGTTCTCTTAATTGTTTACTGGTGTCTGTCATAGGTTAGTCCTTCTTAGCTCTCCTGCGCATTTGGTTTCGGCGTTCTTTATCAAGCTCAAGAGCATCATCCATACTCAAACCATTACGCATATCTGTATGAACTCTCCTAGCCATCTCAATCCAGAGAGCAGCTGAAGACAAGCTTATTGCGTGTTTCTTTACAAGTTGATACTGAATGTCAACAAAATCGACCATTTCGTTTAGTTGTGAAATGATCCACTCAATAGTTTCCGGAGTCCACTTTGGCCTAAAGGTGTGTGTATCGGTACGCTCTTGTTCGCTGTGCCAGTTGTTTATTGTCATAATTTATTCTTTCCACTTTTCTAAAATGGTATTTCATCGGTTTCGTGAACTAACTCTTCTTTACTAGGTAGGGCTGACTTTTCACTGTTACCGAGTAGTGGCACAATCTCACTAGCCGATACTTGATTATAATTTTTATATGTACCATCCTCTTGCTTAACTGATGAATTATCTTGCCTGCCAACAATCATTACTTTACTTCCTTTGTGAAGTTTATCAATTAAAAACTGGCTCGGACCAAAGCAACTGACTCGGTGAAACGTAGTATTTTTAATGTATTCTTCGCCTGATTTGTACGAATACTCGGTGGCTACGCTAAAATTCATTATTTTATGTTCGCCTACGTCTTTTAGTGTGACTTCGCTTGATATATTACCCAGTAGGGTGATTGTGTTAATGCTAAATGATGTTTTCATAGTTATTCCTTA
>Ga0163148_10001570_pt1 | contig 29402 bp, 20 predicted proteins | sample OliLakLV19MP7P2_FD_148606 | JGI IMG/M metagenome (GOLD analysis project Ga0163148, IMG submission 148606) | Freshwater microbial mat bacterial communities from Lake Vanda, McMurdo Dry Valleys, Antarctica- Oligotrophic Lake LV.19.MP7.P2 | ecosystem: Environmental > Aquatic > Freshwater > Lake >... | reverse complement strand
GGAGGAAAAGTGTGACTTGGAGCTGGAACTATTATTTGATCAGCTATTTTTAATCTTTTAATTATCATTTGAGGAAGTGCATTGTTCTTACGTGCGGTACTTGATAAAAAGATACTTGCAAGAGATGCACTTTTTTACGCAGGAAGTATTACATTAATTTTTTTGAGCTTTTGGGATGGACAAGTTACTCTTTCAGAAACCATCTTTTTTCTTTGATTATATGCAGCATATATTTTTTATCTAATCAAATTTGGAAATAAAAAATCTATAACTGATACAGAAGCTATGATACATGACGTTGAAGATACCATAAAGGAGTCTGAAGAATTTCTTGAGAAAAAATCTGTTATTTTTGTTTGGATAGATAGGTTGATAGATCGTTCTTTTTTCTGAAAAACAGATGCCTCATCCTATGTACGTGTGTTTACTATTTCATTAGTTTGGATAGTACTTCTGAGCCGGTTGTTAGTAGAAAGTGGGATTCTTTTAGCTCAAGAATTAGGTATACCTGAAATAATTATTTGATTAACTATCTTGGCAGCAGGAACATCAGTACCTGATTTATTAAGTTCTGTAATTGTTGCTAAACAAGGTCGTTGAGATATGGCAGTTACCAATGCATTAGGGAGTAATATCTTTGATATATGTGTTTGTCTTTGACTTCCTTGGTTTGTATATGCTGCTATGCATTGATCAGTACCTATATCTACCGATTGACTAGGCATTTCAGTAATTGTTTTATTTGGTAGTTTATTTTTAGTATTTTGAACATTTGTGGTTACAAAATTCCGTATAAATAAAAAGGTTTGATGGTTTTTTATTGCTTTGTATGGACTTTACTTGTTATGGGCAATTCGAACAGCAATATATTAGGGAGATGATATAACCATATGCCTATTTTGGTTCTAGAAAATATACGTAGTGCATATAATACCGGTGTGATGTTACGCACGTGTGATGCATTGTGATGGAAAGCTGTTTTGTCATGATTTACGCCAACTCCAGAGACTGATGATAAGGTAAAAAAAACTGCCCTTGGTGCACATGAGCAGGTGATTTTGTGATCATTTCGAAATCCTAAGGAATCGATTGCTTTTTTGTGTAACCAATGATATCTTCTTATTGCTGCTGAGAAGAATACTATCTCTACACCTTTAGGTGATTTTCAGAAGACCCAAGAAGTACCGTATGCACTGATTATGGGTAATGAGAACACGGGTGTACTTACTGAAACATTAGAGGTAGTAGAGCATATACTTCATATACCTATGGTAGGCATGAAGGAGTCGTTAAATGTTGCAGAGGCTGCAGCTATTATGATGCGGGAATTATCTGGTAAAGTTTAATTCTTTGCAAAGCATTTCGTCATTGCGTTGGTTTTTTTTGCGGTACTTCATGTAGGAATCTATTTGCTCATGGATTGCTAAGCTTACGGTTCGCAATGACGGAAATGCTTAATAGCAATAGCATGATGATGATATTTTTCTAAAAAAGAAAAACGGCATAAGGAAATCCTTACGCCGCCCTACGAGGGCGACAGGGAACTTTATATAGTTCCCGATATTAGTTCCTGAATGAAATCCAGAGATTGATATCGCGAGCCAGAAAAAAAGTTGCCGCCCTCATAATCTACTTAGGTTCGAGTTCCTGGATAGGATCTCTGAACGGAAATGCCGTATCATCCGTTACCCTCAGGTGGCTAGGTAGAGAGAATCTATTAGACCGTCCTTTGAGTGCTAGGTGATGACTATAGCATATAGATGGAAAGAAAAAACGCAAACAGTAGACTTGTTATATTTCCTTCTATATAAGAATATAGTTGACATATCTATCTATGTATTTACATATGGCTTATATGCGCTTATTCTTGATACCTTTTGTATATCACTAGGGTTGCTTTGGTCGAGAAATTACGTAGTATTTTTTGTGGTTTGATGAAAAATAGATACACTTAACTGTACGAGGAGAAAAACTAAATATGTTTTTAACGTATAGGTTTATATTGATGTGGCGATTATTGATTGTAGCTTTATTTTTCGGTGTTGTCGGTCGAATAGGATTCGATATGGCAATTTTTCTGATGCAAAGATCTCGCCATAGTCTTCATGCAAAAGATACTCGCTTCTTACAAATAAAAATGCCTCGTAATGATTCAGATCAAGATAAGAATAACGATGCTATCCAAAGTATGAAACAAAATATAGAAGTGATGACACAGATATATAAGAGTTTTTACGCAATTTCGACAGATAAAATATTGGATAGACGATTTTGACAACCATCTATTTCGTGCGAACTGATTGTAGAAAAAGAACTGATAAAATTCTTTTTGTGAGTGCCTGAGGAATTTGTCGAAACGTTTGAAAAATTAATCTCTTCATTTTATCCTGGAGCGGTCATTGATGAACTTCCTCAGCCGATGTTTCTCGAAGCAGGGAAGTATCTTGCGGGAGGATATTTTGTCCTTACCAAAGATAACGTCCTTCCTATCAGACAATATGAGTACTTTGAAGTAGATCCTATGGATAGTATTCTTGCTGGCTATGCAAGAGTAGATACTGATGAAAAACTTGCCTTACAGATACTGGTATCTCCTTTATCAGAATCACGACAAAAGAATATGAGAAAGAGAGTAGAGAATATTAAATCAGGAGAAGGCTGATTTTTCGACTTTTTTGCCAAAATGTTTCGTGGGGGAGAGGAGAAGAAAGATACACCATCTCCTTCAGGTGATTACTCATCACAACAGATAGGAGATATAGAAAAAAAAGCTGAAGATGAGTGATTTCGTGTGGTGATTAGAAGTCTAGCAACCTCGCCCTATCCAAAGAGACCGATGAAAATGCTTGATGATCTATGAAGATCATTTAGTCAGTATAATTACATCTGATTGAACTGATTCACTTTTCTCGAAGATAAGCGTATCGATAAGTTTGCCAAGAGATTTGCTCTTAGATTATTTACGAGACCATACTTTAGTCGGAAGAGTGGATTGTTTCGTCTGCAGTCTCAAATATTAAATATAAAAGAGCTCGCAAGTATTTATCATTTTCCTCACAGTAGAACAAATAAAAACCCTCGTATCGTCCGACAGAAATTTAAAATAGTCCCTGCTCCAGATGATCTTTCGAAAGAAGGAATCTTACTCGGACACAATCTGTATGGAGGAGTCAAGAAAGAGATCAGACTTGGCTTTATGGATAGATTTAGACACTTCTATATCATCGGACAGACGGGTACCGGTAAATCAACCATCTTGCGTACGATGATGAACCAAGATATGATTGCATGAAATGGATTTACGCTTATAGATCCGCATGGAGATCTCGCAGAGTGATGTCTCGAATATTTTCCCAAAGACCGTATAGATGATTTGATCTATCGAGATGCAGGAAATGATGAGCTACCGTTTGGATTTAACTTCTTGAAAGCAGATAATGAGAGAGAAATGGATCTCGTGACTAATGATGCGGTAGATATGTTTGTTCAGTTGTTTTGACAAGAAATATTTGGTCCGCGTATTCAGGATTACTTCAGAAATGCAGTTCTCTTGCTGATGGAACAACCTGAGTGAGGCACGCTTGTAGAGATTGTAAGATTGTTTACTGATCCTGCCTTTCAGAAGGTAAAACTTGCAAACGTAAAAAATCCCGTCATACGTTCACGACGAGAAAAAACATATAACTCTATGGGAGACAAAGAAAAACAAGAAATGATTCCTTATTTTCAGGCAAAATTTGGAGCTTTCACGACGACTCCATTGCTGAGAAACATTATTTGACAATCTAAATCATCATTTGAGATTTCAGATATTATGGATAAGGGTAAAATTCTTATCATGAACTTGTCAAAAGGTAAAATGGGCGATATCAATGCAAACCTTCTCGGTATGATGATCGTATCACAGGTGAGACTTGCTGCGTTTCGTAGAGCGTTTATCGATGAAAAAGATAGAGTCCCTCATTTTTTATATATTGATGAGTTCCAGAACTTTATCACGCCGTCTATTGAGAGTATTTTGTCGGAAGCGAGAAAATACCGTCTCGGTCTGGTAATTGCGCATCAGTATCTCGAACAGCTTGCAAAGCCAGGACTGTGAGGAAATACCGACCTAAAAGCACCTATTTTCGGTAATGTGGGTAATATGATGTGTTACCGTATCTGAGTCAATGATGCTCAGGATATGGAACAACAATTTGCACCAAAATTTGGTGGTCAAGACCTCCTCAGTCTCGATAAGTTCAAGTGAGTGATTAAACTATCTGTAGATATGCAACCGACACCTGCCTTTAGTATCAATGTAAAACTTCCGTGGGAAGATCCTCCCTTAAATAGTCCAGAAAAAGTAGCAATCATCAAACAAATTTCAGCACTCAAGTATGGTCGTAAAAAAGACCTTGTGGAAAAAGAAATTTATTTTAGGGTCGGGGCGTAATATTTACTTACTAGAAATAGGTTACTGTAAGAATGAGTTATTTACCACAAAATAAAAAACCCTCTATATAGAGGGTTTTTTATAGCGAAGGATTTTGCAAGAATATATTCAGTGAAAAAGTGATCACTCGGTAAAAATGAAGAGATATGAAAATATGTTTACGATGTGTTTTCTAAGTTCATCATAGATAATTAGATAAATTGTAATAGTAAATATAATGAACGGTATTTTCACATATTGTTTTTCTCTTCTAGATCATTAGATTCAAACTATTGGTTTAGTTTAATTTTTTGACTATGTGATTTCAAAAGAAAAAAGTAGGTGGTCTGTCATCGTCGTTCAATCGGAAAAAATATATGAATCCTGAGTCACTGTTGTTTGGTAGCGCATTACTGGTTTGTGTTGTTTTGATTTTACTTATTGCAAAACAAGTTGCCGGATTTACTTCGACGACGTTGCATCGTTTTACGGGAAGTACGATGAAGCTCGTGAGTCAACAAATAGGAACTCCTATGCAGCTTGATGAATTTGGTCATGTAAATGTGCTTATTGCATGATCTGCTGGTGCTAAGTACCGTGGATGAGCTTTGACTGATACGTTGATGTTGGCATCATTTAATCCCGATGAAGGAACGGTGACCTTTCTAAGTATTCCGAGAGATATGTATGTAAAATTTTGACGTGGTGCGACCTGAAAGATAAACAGTCTCTATCCAGCTATGTATATTGATTGAAATGAAGACCATGAACTGTGAATTAGTTCACTCCTTGCTAAGGTTTCTGAAATCACTTGAGTACCAGTAAGCTACTATGCTATGGTTGATTTTGACTGATTTGTTGAATTTATCGATGAAATGGGTGGAGTAGACGTCGAGGTAAAAGAACCTCTCTATGATGATCAATTCCCTTGACCGAATGACAGTTATACGGTCTTTCAAGTATCAGCTTGACCGCAACATTTTGATGGAACAACCGCGTTGAAGTTTGCGAGATCGAGAAAATCAACATCAGATTTTTCTCGTGCGTTTAGACAACAACAAATCATCGCTTCATTGGTCGATGCGTTGAAATGATCAGTTTCGCTGACTAATCTATGAGAAATGAAGGCTTTGTATACCAAGTGAATGAGTACCTTCAAAACGAATATAGGACTAGAAAACATGCTGCGGCTTACGCAGTATGCTGAAAATAAACCTCAATTTTTCTCATTCGTCTTTGAAGCTGATTGTCTGACGACTTCTTACTCAGTGACCAAACCATGATGTGTGCTTCATTATGGAAACAAGGCAGCATTTGGCGGTCAGTCAGTAATGATTCCTGATGGAGCTACTCCATCAAATCTTAGTTATTACGTCAAGACACAAGATGTAGCTCATTGGCTAGTGTATCGTCAAGATATCTTGAAAGAAGCAGCGCCTATTGTCATTCAAAATGGTATAGATAAACAGCTCGCAAAAGTGCAAGGATACAAAACGACTGGAGTAGCTGATGAAATCGCTGTCGATCTTGCCTTGAGATGATTTCAGATAGATGATATAGACAATGCCGAAACACCTCTAGAAAAAACAACGCTCTTTGTCGATGAACCCCTTCGCTACAAAGAAACTATAGATGCACTTGCTGCATTTGTTCCGTATACTGATGTCATAGAAACAGGGCAGTATGGATCTGGTATACATGTTATTCTCGGTAATGACTGGTTGAAAAGAATGTAAGCTGTATAAGGTAGTGCTAAACAAACAAAAAAGAGGTAACATATATCTCTTTTTTTGTTTTTACAAGAGTTTTCTTTCTCTACTTCTTGCTCTTTCAAATAAGCTTTTTTGCATTTTTTCTTATGTTGTGTATACTCTAGAGTAGGAAGATCTTTTTTAGTCTAGTAATAGTTCTTATGCAAAAAGTATTTATTCCGCGTAATATCTCTGGAGGATGGTTCAATATGAGTGTACAACTCTGACCATTTTCTATTTCTATCTTACAGTTGATGACATTGGCTGTAGGTATGTGATTATGATTGGGTATATGGAATGTCTTATACAAAAATGGCGTAGGAAGGTTTGCTGCAATTGTTATTGCTTTCCCTGTTTTTATGATTTTTGTCTTTATTGCTTTTTTCAAATATAGTGAATTGACCTTGTTTCCTTTTATCGCGAAGATGATCAGAACATATTTCCTCGATGTAACCAAGAAGTTTCAGATAAACTGGCTCAGACCAGATCCTCATGCAATCAATCTTGCGAGATTTAGAACGACTGAGCATGATGTGGTTATCCAGCAAAAAGAACTTAAAATAGATGATAAAGAGCTTAGAAAGCTCGAAAGTCTTACGAAGAAGCATAAACGTCCTCGTGAAGACTAGTATCATCAAGATAATAGAAGAGGAACATTCGTTGAAAAATGATTGTTTTTTAGTACATTTATTGGTATCTAGTTTTGAATATTGTCCACATGGAACATTCGATTTTTTGATGTAAAGTAAATAAGTTTTATCTCAACAAATGGTTGGGCTATTTTCGCCAACGTCAATTTGATCCAAAAGATGGCCATCTGATGGCGACGTGCGTGGTTACCGATAGAGCAAAAAGTAAGCGAGTCAGGGCAGCGAGGATGAAACTCGAAAAAGGACAACGTCTGTTTCTGACGTGATGTGGCGCATTCGAAAAAGGAGAAGCTATGGACTATGAGAAGTTTTATAGTATCTATCCTACGTTAGTATGATTTCGTGAGCATATCACCTTGCTTGGTGAAGATCCTGCATTGCAGACAGATTTATGAATGATATGAGAATATGAACTCAATACAGAGATGGATGTGGAAGATACACTACCCAATTTCTGAAAACGTCTGCATACCAAGAAGTTTCTCGTCATCCAGTCGGGATGTGATACGTTTTGCACTTTTTGTCTCACCATCTACAAAAGATGATCTCAGAGAACAAGACCGATGCAGGAAATACTAGACGAAATCAATGAGTTTGTCGAGCAAGGAGGGCAGGAGATAGTTCTTACTTGAGTAAACCTCGCTTCGCGATGAGCAAGCAATACGAGAAACCCCCAAGAAAATCGTTTTTCACAGCTCTTGGAAGATATTCTTACCAAGACGACGATCGAACGTATCAGGATATCATCACTGTGACCTGAGTTTCTCGATGACCGTTTTTTTGAACTCATGGAAAATACTCGTTTCTTGCCACACTTTCACGTCTCTATACAACACTTTGATGATGAGGTCTTGCGTCGTATGAATAGAAACTACGATAGTAAAATACTGGACCGTGTCTTGACGTGACTGAGATTATTATCAAGACCAGACCGTGATTTGATCAGTATTGGTGCAGATCTGATAGTGTGATTTCCTGGGGAAAGTGACGAACAGTTTCAGTTCATGGCTGATGCGGTGCAGAAATATAAGATTACCAAATTGCATGCATTTCCATTTAGTCCTCACCAAAAAGGAGAAACGGTTCCTGCAGGGAAACTTGATGGACAACTGGATATATCGATCAAAAAGCAAAGAATGGATCAACTGATGCACGTAGGAGAGATGGTAAGAAACTTTTTTCTGCAGTGCAATAGAGGTGTGGTACGACCAGTGCTTCTGGAAAAGAAAATAGGGAATGACCGACAAGGGCGAACGTCAAACTATATCGAACTGCTTGTGCCAGATAACGGATATCGTAGAGGACAGGTAGTAGATTGGACCGTCTAAGGATTTTTTTCGAAAAAATTGCATTTTTTGTTGGTTGTGCGTATCATAAAGAAGCATGGTACTTCTTTTTTGTTTTCACAGTTTAGGAGAACAAAGATTCGAAATGCTTTTACTTTTTGTGATAAATATGGGGTGATTAGATTGATCAAAGACACCAGATGAAATTCTTGCTCCTGTAACAACGCCAGAATTAATTGTTGCTAAAGCGAAAAAGGATGAAGAAAAATTGTCAACTACCGTTGAACAAATTTCTCCTCTAGTAGATGCGATTATCGCAGACATAGATAAGCAACTAGAACAACAGCCACCAGACTTGTTGAAGATGATTTCTGAAGGCATTGAGAAGTTATCTACAGCTCTACAAGGCAAGAAACGATTAGAAGCGATTACTGGGTTTACTGATATTATTAAAACAATATTTTCTTCGGGACCAAAAAAGCCATCGTATCGAAAGAATGAACGAAATGATTGGTCATCCAGAATGGATCAGTTTACTGATCGTGATATTGATGTGTTATTTAGTAAGATGAGATCTACATCTCTCTCACCTGAAAAGAAGATGTCATATGCAAGACTTATTAGCAGAAGATGGGATGCAGAATATACACTTGAGTCAACAGATGAGCCAGCGAAAACAGAAGAAATGCTTAAGTTTCAGGTAAGTAAATGAAGGATTGCTGTAGGAGACATGATAATTTTTTGAGGACCTGAACAATGATGAGCTCTAAAAGAGTTTGCCCTCAAAGCTCATCTAAAATCAGAATATACGCATGCTGCAGTTATCACCTCAGTAGACCCTTTAGAAATTACGCATGCTACTGCTGAAGGTGTTCATGTAATGCCTCTGATGGGGTATATAGCAAAACGTAAATTACTTTCGTATGCAGTTATTGCTGGAGGAGGAACAGCAGCAAGTAGTTATGCTAAAAAACAAGAATGAAAAAAGTATGATCTCACGAATCCTATGGTAAGTAAGTTTGGCGATGGTGAATCTCAGTTTTGTAGTGAACTTGCTCTGAGAGCATTTGCAGAGGCGAATGGACTTGATATCAATCAATTAGAACAAGAAGGAAAGGTATTTCCTGCACATCTCTTATCATTGTCGTATCCTAAGTATGTCGGCGACTTTCCTCGTGAAGACACATAATTATCAATGTCACAATTAGTGTAATCTTCCATAAAAAAACATTGAAGTATGAGTTCAGCGTAAATCTATTTTAAAACGACTGAACAAATCTCAGATCACCGTTGGTAAGTAATCTGATATCTCTGAGTCCATATTTCAACGCGATAAGTCTGGTAAGTCATATACCAAAGGCAAATCAGCTGTATTCGGTAGGATCGACTCCTGCGTTTTTTAATACTTCTGGATGAATCATTCATGCTCACAGCAGCTCTACCCATTCATTTTTTTTGCCGAGCTGGAACTTTGCATCTATTTCAAATCATGGTTCGACAAACGGAAAATAGGCAGGTCTCATTCTGATCTCGACGCCTGTTTGTTCGAGAAGTCACTCGAGGATATTAGTCATCATGGATTTGAAATGTGCAATACTGATATGTTCGTCGATGACCACTCATTCTAGCTGTCGAAATACACAATCGTGTGACGCATCCATTTTTTCATTTCTGTAGACTTTCCCTGGAACGATAAACTTACAAGGAACACCAAGTTTCTTGATAAATTCTACTTGGTGTGCTGAGGTATGGGTTCTGAGGACATATTTTTTATTTTCTTCGTCGACGTCTTTGAGATACAGAGTATCATGCATTTCCGTCGCTGGATGTGAGGCAGGAATATTTACTGACTGAAAGTTTTCCCACTGACTTACGACATGATGTCCGTACGCGATATGAAATCACATACTGCGAAATACTTCTTCGACATGTCTTCTCATCGTGCTCATAAGGGTAAGTTTACCTGTTTCTTGTGGATCTACTGGTGTAGATCGATCGATAGTCGTTGCAGCCATTTCTTTTTCTCGCATCTGCTCTTTTACTAACTCTTGCTGATTGAAGAAAGCTTCTTCGATCTTTTGTTGCAACGCTTGAATAGCAGGTCAAGCCGCTTTCTTAGCTTCTGGATCGAGATCTTTTAGTGTTTTATATTGTGCACTAACTAGTCCGTTTTTCCCGAGGTAGTTTGCATGAAATTCTTGAAGCATCTCTATGGTAGAGCATGTTTTGAGTTTCATGAGTGCTTCTGTGAGGAGTTGATCAAACATAGAGGTAATGAAAAAGGTAAGAACTATAGATGAAGATAGCGATCAGGGTGTCGAAATCAAGACTGAGTAAAAATAGTATCAATAGATACTATCTTCTTGGATATTTAGAATCTACTGTATTTTTGTCGTGTCTCGTGATCTTTTGATTGTTTGAGCTAAGGTAACGTCTTTTGGATTACCATCGAACCATTTATTGGAGTAAAGGTTCTTGAAGAACGTATACTTTTTTGCAAGAGTAGTGTTATCTTTTGTTATTTCTTGAAAAAGAAGATTGTGGTTGAACCAGAGATTTTTTGTTTCAGCGAAATCTTCGTAGATACCTTTCATCGCATATCCGCTGACAAAATCCTTGTAACTTGCATCTGCTTTTCTGCTAGACTCGCTAATTCGACTCAGTTGATAGAAACGGATGGAAGGGTCGTCTTTTGCTCGAACTACTTTGCCAAACTCAGTAAAAGAACGATTTTTTGTATCACTTGATCACTGGAGTACACCGAGATCGACAATATGTCCAAGCTCATGGGTAAGTACTTCTCGATACTCTCTGCTTGTAGGTATTTTTTTACTATTTATTTTTACGTTGGTATGTCCTGCGCTTCATCTTCTGTCTTCGTTGCTTTGATAAATCTTTAATTCAGAAAGCGTATTTTGTATATTTTGATTGGTTGAAAGACGTTTATCTATTTGTTGCATAAGCACAATACTTAGTCACTGGTAGAGATACTTCTGAGGCCAATCATATGAGCCTTCCCAGATTGTTGAAAGGCAATGCATAGAGTAGACGCTACACAGTTGTGCATATTTTTCCTTTCCTTCACTACTTGAGAGTCATGGTGCATTATGGTCGGTCGTTCCTTCTACTTCCTTGATGAGATTACCTAATTCTTCGTCTACGAAAGACTTTTCTACAGAGACAAACTCTCGAGATCCACGTTCTCCTGTCTCGACGGTATCTTGTCTGTGATGGTCGTTGCGTGGTAAAATTGTCTCTGGAGTTACAAAAATCATTGCTACAAAAAAACTACAACTTGCTCGGATCAGGAGTTGTCAAAAAAATAATGCTAGATAATGGAAACGATCGTTTACGTGTTGTTGCATGGCGAACTATGAAGAAGTACGATAAAATTGCATATCTGCAACCATGAGTGGTTTTTGCTTTCCTTCACAATGATACGTAATTATCGTCGAAATCGCAAATTTCTTGGAGCGAGCTGCAAGATAACATCAAAATCATCAGATCATCAGTACAGGCTTTTTGCTTTGTGTACCGAGGTAGATGATTTTTCCTACTCATCAGGTAATGTTTTCTCCAACAATCAGCCGTTGCTGATCTTTTTTTGCATGTACGAGCTGTTGAAACAGATCCTGTCCATGTGATTTACTTCCGCTGAGCACAAAGATGTTTTTTGTCGTTGTTTCTAGAAAAGAGAGAAGCTGTGGAGGATGGTGAATATTATCGTTTAGTATATCGTTTGATGCGTTTGGAGGTATTATTCATAATGGGGTTGCTTGGCTATTGAGTGTGCTAAGGAAACTGTACGTGGCTGCCGGGAGTTGTTCTCTCATTTCGCTAAACGTAGAAAATCATTGAGGTGCTGCAAACGTATATCGTCGTTTATCTCCTTGATACATATTTTTCGTAACCGTTACGGTCTCATTGAAGAGTGTTTTGAGGCGCTCATGTTCTTTGGATCGTCGATGAGTAAGCTCATTCTTTTGCCCTAAAAAGAAGCTACTGGCAAGCAACTTTTCGAGAGCAGCCTTGCTTTTTGGTAGTCTTGTATGTAAAGGTATGCTATCTATTTCTAAAGTATTCTTTGCATGTCAGATAAAAAGGTGGTCTATCTCTCCTCACAAGATACCAAAAAATAAGTGGAGTTCAGTTGCAAGATGGTTGCTTTCCTCGGAGAGTTTCTGATCTTTGAGGAGTATTGCTTTGTATGATGCGTGTTCTAGATACTGTAAAAGGTGATGGGGATCAAGCGGTTGACTAGTTTGTTTCCCTCGAGTCTGTCGTCGTCGATCAACATCAAAAAAAAGAATATGGGTATCAGGATCAAGAGGGTGTGCATAACCGTAAAGCTGTTCGTGAGTAGCAAGCATCACTTGTCCTGGACGTGGAGGTTTTTGTTCGGTGAGGGCGTTGAATATCTTATAATCATCACTGCTATTGATATCAATTTGTGTATGTGCTTGGAGGTGATGACTGAGATACTTAGCAAAAAACGAGAGTTCTCCGTCATCAAAAGATCACTGATGTAAGAGGAGATCTATACGTTCTGTGAGAAATACGGGAGCATCATTCATGAATCCTGTTGCTATTCACTGAGTAGTGAGACATTGATCTGCAAGGTGAAGCTTTGATTTATGTGAAAAAACTAAAACCCAATATGCTTTATCTCGTTGTATTTGGGAGAGAAAATGAGTAATATTTTGATCTCCGATATAATATTGACTCACTTTTCCTAGCTGGTCGACACTAATACGTTCTTTTTTTTGGGTTACCAGTTTTTTTGTTGCTTGTGATGGCTTGACTAGTGGAGGAAGGAAGAGTTGTTTCCCACTGAAATCGTAGCTCTTGATAGTTCTAGCAAGAATAGTAGCAAGCGGAGTCTGACTATTTTGAAGAATGTAATCGAAAATAAGGTAGGTCTCACGAATAGTCTGGAGATGTTTTATGCAATGAAGAAATACGTCTTTGTTCATACGACAATCTGCAAGAGCGTCATGAGCGTTTTCTGTATTGATATGGAGATGTTTTGCAATCACTTCAAGTGCATAACTTGGGAGAAAATGGAGACACATTTTACAAAGAGGAAAAGTGTCTATGGTGAAAACAGGTGTTCGGGATAGATATCTTTGGAGAAAAGTGAGATCGAATCAGATATTGTGTCAGATAAGGACAGTATTTTCTGTAAGATAGGGTAAGATTTCATCTTGTATATCTTCCATAGATGGGGCATTCTCTAGTTGTTCGAGTGACGTTTGGGTTAGGTATTTCACAATTGATTTCAACTCACTGATAGGTTTTTGTGGACGGAGTGGAGAGGAAAATGTTTTTATAAGTATCCCTTTATGATCCATCAAAAGAAGACCTATCTGAATAGGGTCGTCCTTCACGGTATCTAATCCTGTGGTTTCGAAATCGAGAAAGAGATATTGATATTCTGGACGCAGAAGCATGGTACATGAAAATTGAAATAACAATACTTCATATATACTGAATTTTATTAAAATATCAAAGTGGATGGAAGGTTGTCATTTGACATATGCGTTATTTTGTATGTATTGCATTTAATAAAAATCCATTGTAAAACAACTCATTTCTGCTATATCACTATGTATGCGTATATATTTGTTAGGTAGCTTTTTTGTGTTTATTGGAGGATATCACCTTTTCCATACCTTTTTTGGTTATGGAATGGCTATTGTAGATCCTACTATTCTTTCTGTGGGAAAAGATATGCTTCGGATTGCTCTAGTTATTTGCCTTGGTATAGGAAAAAGAAAAGAACTTGTTCTCTTTCGAAATGAATGGAAAACACCTATCTTTTTGCTTTTTTTGCTTTTTTTTCGAGCAATGGGGCTATCTTTATTTCAAGGGATGAGCCGATGATCGATAGCAGTAGGAATGAAATACGACATTTATCCACTTGTTGTGCTTCTTAGTGCCATAGCTGTATGATTTATTTTTTCTAAGACCAAAAAAAATATTTTCTGAGATAAAAGACTGACGAATATATTATTAGTTCTTTTGTTGTGATGATTACTCTGGCAATGAGCAAAAACTCTTTTTCCTGACTTTTTTAATTGGTTTGGGTATGGGCCAGTAGGCGATTATCTTCTATGAAGTGCACCACCGATCTGGTATCGTACCGGACCATGATGAATGATGCGTCTCCAATGATTTTTTTCCTGACCAAATAATTATGGATTTTTCCTTGTAGGAGTCTCTGGTCTTATTTCTTGACTGGTCCTAAAAAATCCATCACAACGAAAAAACTTGCTTCTTGCTTTTGTGTATAGTATTTCATTGTGTCGGACGTTGTCGAGAGGCGCATGGATAGGAGCAGGAGTCGCTGTATTTCTTACCGTTTACACTTTTTTCCCTTGTTATAAAAAAACACTCCTCGGACGAGGGTTGCTGTGAATATGATGAGTTATCTTCCTTAGTCTTGTTAAGTGATGATCTACGAGCTGACACCGGATAGCTCTATGGGAGTGAATCTCTGCTTTTCTTGCTCAGCCTCGATGATATGGTTTGTGAATGGCTTGACCTTCTGTTCATTATGAAGGAGTCTATTTGCCTGAAAATCAGTATATGCAGATACTACTAGATTTATGACTGCCATGATTATTGTTGCGATGAGGGGTCTTGTGAACTATACTTACAAAAAGCCAGAGTCACCTGAGGAATACTTCTCATGGATCATCTCTCTTTGTTTCTCTCCTTCTTTTTGGTATCTATTGACTCCTTATAGAAGGGATGTTTTTGCACGTATGGGAGGATAGTATGGTAAATTATCTTATTCTGTGAGTGTTTTGATTTTTTGCGTGACAACAATCTCTTACATCTCTCGATGAGAAATAAGAAATCTCAGTAAATAAACTTTTTATTCAATTACCAACACTCCTGTTGCATTTTTTTTTGCGGGGAAAACGATACGTTCTTGATGCGATCAGTTGGTGATGAGTTTTGGTTGGAGATGCGGAGTATCTTCTACGAGTGCTCAATCCATAAGAGATTCTTCTTTGCTAAGACCTTCTTCTTGATGACTCATGTAAAGAGATCAAAAAATAAAAGATGTGCTCCGACTTATTAGAAACTTTAATCTTCACTGCCAACTCAAATATACTAAATTTAGTATACTCATTATCAAAAAATACTTTTCTCCTTTGTGAATAGAGAAGTTTTTCATAAGTGCAAGTGATTTTTTGGTATTCTACTTTTCATCAGTCGGAAGATGTTTGTATATTTGCATCCAGGCTGCGGTAAAGAATCATTCGATAATTCATTCTATGTAGGCAGCAAACAAGATAAGTCAAATAAGAATAATAAGGAAGAGTATGTTTAATCGTCATATATCTTGTAAACCAAGCCAAGCTCATAACGTTACTAGTCATATCGGTATACCAATAATGATCGCCATATTAATAAAAAATCTAACCGATAAGATGAAGCTAATAATTACAAACTTTGTGGTTACTCAGATGTTTTGTATACTGATACTCACACTACGTTTCATTGCATCAAAAAAATCATATCCTTCAAGACAGATAAGCATTTTACTATAGGGAAGCAGTAGATTGACAAAAAATGAAATAGTTATCCAAATAGCCATAAGGATCACGACTAGTGTGTTACTTCGCAGGTCAAATAAAACCAATCTCATGACAACAAGAATGATAAATGATGCTTTGAATAATGATGTAGACACTCCTAGTTCAAGCATAGGGAAAAATTTATACAATCATTTGGCCAGTGCACGAAAATCATCTTTTGGTTTTTTATCGTCATCCAAGTAATAGATCATTGCAGCTTCTCCTATAGGAGGAATGAGCTCGTATCAGATGAATAAGATAAGTGCTACAAGTATTCCCCGTCCTATCATAGAACTATCAAAATGAACAAGGTCCACATAATTATGAAGAAGTTTTCCTAAAGGAGTAGTTTTAGAAAAAACGTCAGAGTATTCAAATAAATAGAAGAGTACAAGTATATTAAAAATTAAGGCATGAATAAATGAAGTAACCGTAGCGATTCTAATGTATTTTGGTTCTTCCATCATCTGATGCATTGCTGCCGATATGACTTGTTTAGAGAGCATAGCTGATTAGATTATTAAAATCATCTGGGTATGGAGCTGTGTAACTTTGTTGTTTTTCAGAAAATGGATCCCAAAAGCTATACGTCGTACTATGTAAGAGTTGTCTACATACTTTTTCTTTTTTTGCAAGACGGTTAGTTACGGGATTTCCGTACATAAGATCTCCTATTATCGGATATCATGCGTTGCTGAGATGTATTCTGATTTGATGCATTCTTCAGGTATATAGGGTGACATCAAGTAATGAAATCCATCATAATGATGGATGATTATATTGCGTAATGGTAGACGTCGTCGTGAGTGAATCTTTACCTTCTTTGCTATCTATCTCCATTTTTGCTACGCCAAACTTACTATCATATCACTTACTCAGTGCTCATTCCATACGTAACGTATCTGGAGCTTGTCCAGCCACTATGGTGATGTACTTTTTACTCACTTTTCTTTCTCTGATCTGTTCATTGAGTCGTTGAAGAGCGGTATAGGTCTTTGCTGAAATGATTATTCACGACGTGTCTTTGTCGAGCCTAAAGCAGAATGAGGGATTGAAGGTATCGGAGGTGATTTTTTGATTGGTCTGAAAAAGATAGGATTTCATGATATCATGCAGTGACATGTCCGTATCATGGTCCTTTCATGGGTGGGTAACGATGCCGGCAGGTTTGTTTCGCACTATTCGATTGTCATCTTCAGACAAGATCATCTGTTGGATCTTTTCGAGATTATAGCTTTTAATTTTTTGCTTTTTTGGTGCGGAAAGATCTGATATTGATTGTTCAGTATTTCCTTCATGTCGAGTAAGTACGTCTCCTATTACGAGTCTATAATTTTCTTTTGCTTTACGTCAGTTGATACGACATGCTCATTTTCTGATCCATGCATAGATATCGCTCAGTCATATATCGTGTTGGTCACGGCATCGTTTTCTGAGAAACCTATCTAGTCTCTGTCCAGATTCATTGTCAGTGATAGTTATGTCTGATGCGTGCATATGTGGGTAATGAGTGAAGAATCGTCTTCGATCTGTATACAGATTCTCATCAAATTTACTATATCATTTTTTGTAAGAACAGCCAAGTGATTATCGAGGTGATAAGTGCGAGATATTGCTTAAACAATATACCCTAGCTATACTTGTCTGATGGATAGAAAGTTCTTATCTTTCATATTGAGATTATCGTTTGAGATTATCGTTTGAGATTCTTTATATATTGATTACGATGCTATTGCCTTTCGATTTTATACCCTAACGTGACTATTACATGACGATAGAATTTTTGCTTCATCTTTCTCAAACTACTCAACTTGCCCTCGTGCTGTTATGTGTAGTCGTGATTGCAGCTCTTACGAGGCTTTGTAAACAGCCATTACTTATTTGATATCTTATCGCGTGAGTCGTTATTGGTGCTGGAGGATTTGCTCAGTTTATCAATCACGAAGAAGGAAGCTTTTTTACGCTTTTTGCTGAACTTGGTATTTCATTACTGCTTTTTCTGGTAGGTTTATGATTAAATCCTGCGACTATCAAAGAACATGGGAAGACGGCTCTTGGTGTTTGAGTCGTTCAGATTGTACTATGTACGTTTCTTGGGTTTCTTCTTGATTGGTGATTATGATTTCCTTGGCAAACAGCACTTCTTATCGCTGCTGCAATGAGTTTTTCGAGTACCATCGTGATCGTGAAATTGCTCAATGATACCCAAGATGCTGATAGTGTCCACTGAAGGATTTCTATAGGTGTTTTGATCGTTCAAGATATCGTAGCTATGCTTTTACTGATGCTTGTCGCCTTATGGTGAACAGGGCAATGATGAGGACATGAGCGTCTATGTTGCTTGAGTGAATCTGATTACTTGCAGGTGTCGTAGCAATTGCAAAACGAATTATGCCTCACGTTCTTCCTCGTATGGCGCAGACTCATGAGCTGATGTTACTTATTGGTATTTGACGATGTCTGTTGCTATGAAGTCTGTTTCAATGAGTATGATTTTCGTACGAGATTGGTTGTCTGCTTGCTGGTATGTCATTTGCAGTTTCTCCGTGGAGAAGAGTAATGATGGAAAAACTTCAACCACTCAGAGACTTTTTTCTGGTTATCTTTTTCGTTCATTTAGGGATGCAAGTGGATCTTACGGTAATTCCTTCTTACTTTCGAGAAATTGTAGGGTTAACTATTTTTGTCGTAGCTATCAAGCCTGCTATTACCTATTTTATTGTTACTTGGTTGTGATATACGAAAAAAGTTGCTTTCAAAACAGCAACAACGCTAGGACAGATGAGTGAATTTGGACTTATCTTACTGACGCTGGGAGCAGAGCAGTGATTTATAAACTCACCTGAAATTGTTTCAGTTATTCTTGTCGTTGCCTTGCTCTCTATACTCATTTCTGGATATGTTATTACCAATAATCATCGTCTTACGTATCGATGGATGCATCTTGTGCATGAAAAAGAATATGATCATTGAGCAAAAGAGCAAATCAGTGTTGATGTGGTACTTGTCTGATATGGAAAGTTTGGTAGTCGTATAGCTCGTTTACTACGTGAACAAGGTCTTTCTATAGGAATTATGGAAACGAGTCCTCACTCCCTAAGTTTGGCAAAAAAGGATTGATACCTTGCGTATTTTGCTGATGCGACAAATAAAGAATCGTTTCTCGAGTGTTTTGGGCACAAAACGAAGATGGTGATTAGTTCTATTAGAGAGTTTGATGATGATCGAATCATTGCTCATCAGGTCAAACAAATCAATGCTTCTACGATTATGGTAGCTCTTACGTTGCATCAAGAATACACAGTGGAACTCTACGATGCATGATGTGATTATGTTCTTTTGCCATATCACATCTCTGCTCATCACATGGCTGATCTGATAGAGGAACTTCAGTTTGATTTATCTAGATTTACCGAGAAAAAATATTTTGATCGTGAATTGGTCACTCTTTTGCTTCCCACATAACTATGAATTTTGTTTGATTATCTTTTGCAGTTCATAATAAATTATCTATACTCTACGACTGATACTGTTTATATGCCGTCTAGATATACTCGACAATAAATGAGTGAAAAATCAACTTTTACCGTCTCTTTTCCTATGCAACGACTTATAAATAAAATAGTAGGTGACCGAAATAAAAAAACGTTAACCACTTTTTGACCAATGGTTGCTGAAATAAATGCTCTCGATACTGACCGAGATGTGCTTACTGACGATCAAATAAAAACAAAGACAGCTGAATTTAAAGCTAGAATCGCTGATGGTGCATCGACGGATGATCTTTTGATAGAGGCGTTTGCTACCGTGAAACAAGCGTGTAAAAGAATGTGTGGACGTGAACTGGATGTGAAGTGACATATGCAAATATGGAATATGATTCCGTACGATGTTCAGCTTTTGGGATGAATTATTTTGCATAAAGCACATATTGCTGAGATGAGAACGGGTGAAGGTAAGACACTTGTTGCTACTTTGCCTGCATATCTCAATGCCCTGACCGGGAAATGAGTACACGTCGTGACGGTAAACGATTACCTAGCGTCGCGTGATGCAGAATGGATGGGTCATTTGTACAATCGATTGTGATTGACTGTGGGTGTGGTGACGAAACAAACGCGTCAGTGATGAGATAGAAGTGAGGCATATATGAGAGATATTACCTATGTAGAAAACTCAGAGCTTGGGTTTGATTATCTCAGAGATAATCTGACCGTCAATCGATCAGACAGAACGGTGACCAATAGACCTCTGCATTTTGCTATTATCGATGAGGTAGATAGTATTTTGGTCGATGAAGCAAGAACGCCGATGATTATCTCACAAGCGAGTGGTGAACCTACAGAGAAATATGCCTACTATGCTCAGTTGGTAACTATGCTGACTGCTTCAAAAGGAAAAAAGAAAGTCAATAAATGATTTTTGAAAGAACTTCTCGATGATGTTAAGAAAACAACTGAAGAGGAAGACTTATCAGGAGATTACTGGATAGATGAGAAAACAAAAACAGTTACCCTCAGTACTGACGGTATCAAGAAACTCGAAAAAATGCTCAATGTAGAAAATATTTATAAGGAACTTGGGTATCAAGAAATTCACCACATCGAAAACGCATTGAAGGCCCAAGCGGTCTATCATAATGATAAAGAATATATCATCAGAGATGGTGAAGTAATGCTCGTGGATGATAATACGGGTCGTGTGATGCCGTGAAGAAGATATTCAGAATGATTGCATCAAGCAATCGAGGCGAAAGAACGTGTCACTATCCAGAGAGAGTCAAAGACCCTTGCAACGATCACCTATCAACATTTCTTCAAGTTATATGAGAAACTCAGTGGAATGACCGGGACCGCAATGACGGAAGCAGAAGAGTTTGAAAAGATTTACAAACTTCCTGTACTACAAATACCTACCCATAGACCGATTCTCAGAGTAGATAAAAATGATATGGTCTATTTCAATCAAAATGCAAAATGGAAAGCAGTGGTTGATTATATCAAGTTCTATCATCAGATATGATTACCTATTTTGATCGGTACATCGTCTATCGAAACGTCGGAACTTATGTCATGAATCCTTACCAAGATTGCATTGCCTCATACAGTCTTGAATGCAAAATATCATGAACAAGAAGCAAATATCGTGATGAATGCAGGTAAATCGTGAAGTCTCGTGGTCGCGACCAATATGGCGTGACGTGGAACAGATATCAAACTTTCTGAGTGATTGAATACCCAATTGGCAACTGCATATGCGCAGTGGATCGAAAGATCATTGAAACAAAATAAATCATTGAGTCTAGATGTTTATTCTGAAGAGGAGTTTGATCTTCTCGTCGATGCGATGAGTAATCAGTTATGACTTACTGCAGAGCAAATCAGAGGAGCAGAAAAAGGAGAAGTGGATTGTCTCTCCAGTCTCCTAAAAATTAAATTCAACGCCAAGAAAAAAACGAAAGAAGAGGTGTTTGCTGAACTTACTTTCAAGTCTACTGACGAGAAAGAGCTTATCGAAAGAGATATTCACTTCTGATTGTTTATTCTCGGTACAGAAAAACATGATAGTAGACGTATCGATAATCAGTTGCGTGGGCGTTCGGGAAGACAAGGTGATCCTGGGGTATCGCAGTTTTTTGTGGCAATGGATGATGAGATCATGCGTAAGATGTGAGGAGACAAGATCCAGTCTATCGCAAGAATGATGCTCAGTCAGGAAGATCTCGAAGAGATAGCATTTACTCAGTCACAGTTTACCAACTCTATCCAGAGAGCTCAGAAACAGATGGAAGGATGGCATTTCGGTATCAGAAAACATCTTTTCGAATACGATAGTGTGATCGATAAACAAAGATCAAGAATCTATGCAAAAAGAGATCAAATAAGCAAAACAGTCGTAGATGAAGAGTTGACAGAAGAAAAGAGTATTGTTGTAGAACTTACTGTACTTGACGAAGTAAAAGAATTTGTGCATGAGGTTGTAGCAAGTGTGGTAACGGCCTATACAGCTACGTCACCATGGATGTATGCTGAGATGGCAGAAGAACTTAGCCAGATCATGTGAGCGACTATTCTAGAAAGCGAACTAAGTGATTTCTCTCGTTCTCTTGCTTTGCAAGAATACCTAATTACAACCGTCGACGGTATCCTAGATACCAACCTCAGTGCAGGAGACGCTCCGATGACGCTTGATATCGTGAAGAGAATATACCTCAGTGTCATGGATAAACATCGAGTTCAACATATCGATGAGATGCATTACTTGAGAGAAAAAGTGAGCTTGTATGGCTATGCACAGATAGATCCTTTGGTGATGTATAAGAAAGAGGCATTTGATAAATTTCAGAGATTGCTTTTTACGATCAAGAAAGAAACCCTTGCGCAGGTCATGAGATATGATTTTGCAGGACAAAAAAATGCCGTAAATATCGCTGCACAGATCAACGAAGAAAGTAACGGACAGATAGATATGATGGAGATGTTGAAACAAGTAACTGCTGGACTGACTTCAGGAAAAGTAACTGCTTCCGTACCCACTTCTCGTGCTCCTCAGAAACAAACGGTGGTTGCAGGTCAGGAATGACATGTGGTTTCGTCTGATGGGGATGTAGAAGTGATAGAACTTGATGAATCTGCACCTGTGTTTCAAGCGGCAGTAAGAAAGGATGGGAAACTTAGACCAAATGATAAAATCAACGTCCAGTATGCAGATGGAAAAATCGAATATGGCGTGAAGTGGAAGAAAGTAAAAGAAGAGGTAGAGTCAGGGAAGGTTAAAGTATTATAATAAGTAAAGAGAGAGTTCCCCTTGAGACAAGGAGATAGATGTGTATCTTCTTCTTGTCTTTTTGTTTTTGAAATAATATGTCACAGATCTCTCTTAGAGAATATGATGCAAAACGTTTGATGGCAGATGTTTTGTGAACAGTATATCAATGAGTTTTGGTAGAAACAGAACAGCAACTTGAAGAAGTAGTTTCTGTTCTAGAAAATATAATCCCTTCGTGACTACGAGTAGTGAAGCCAGATCAACTCTTTGGTAAAAGAGGTAAGTACGGACTTGTCTGAGTAAAGTTGTCTCCTTCTGAGGTGCACGTGTGGATTCGTGACCGTCGGCAGCAAGAACAAACGCTTGCCGGAGTTACTGATCGTTTACACACGTTTTTGATCGAACCATTTATTTCTCACGAAGGAGAGTTGTACCTTGCTTTTCATACAGAGCGTGATGCTGAGGTGATCCGCTTTTCATCGTGTGGTGGAGTGGATATCGAAGAACAATGGGAATCAGTACGTGAAGTGAGCGTAGACGTATTGGAAGAGTTGTCCGATGGTTTGCTTACTGAACTGGTGATATGAGAAAGTAGGACAGATGAGATCAAAATATTTATCAGCCAGTTGTTTCACTTTTTTAGAACACAAGGATTTACTTCTCTGGAAATCAATCCATTCGTATTTACTGCTAAATGAAATATTCATTGTTTGGATATGGTGGCGAAAGTAGATAGCTGTGAATGATGGAAACAAGTCAAACGAAAACAATATGTTACTCGAGTAAAACATTTCTGAACCCACATTCATCCTAGTGAAGTGATCGTAGAATCTTTAGACGAAAAAACGTGAGCAAGTCTGAAACTCACGATTATCAATCCTGAGGGACATTTATGGTTTTTGTTGTGATGATGAGGTGCATCGGTACTGGTTATGGATACGATGAGTAAGAGATGATTGCTTCACGAAGTCGCGAATTATGGTGAGCTGTCTGGAAATCCTGATGAAGAGAGCAACGGTGCGTATGTGACAACCTTAATAGAAACGATGTTGGCCAATGGAAAATCATGACAGTACCTGTGTCTTATCTGATGAATTGCAAATTTTACGGATATCGTGGCATTGGTAAAACCATTGTGTCGTGTGTTGAAAACATATGCAGATGAGCTTCGTGAACGTCAGGTAACCATCCTGATGAGACGTGGATGACTTCGTGTGGAGCAGGCGATGCGTTTGTTAAAAACTACCTGTACAACTCTCTGACTGCCTTGTGTTATTCATGACGATGAACATTACCTTACGGAGATATTTGATGAGGTAAAGTTGTAATCACGTTGTTATTGCAATACGTAGTAGAGCGTGTAATAGATTGCCACGTCACAAGCTCCTCGCAATGACGGAATGATGACCTAATGTTCTTTTATCTTATTGAAATGTTTTATGGTGCCACGATATCATCGTCTTGTTTATTGGTGAAGGATTCAGTATAAAAAAGTATATGCCTTGCCTGTTTGGCTAAGGCAAGTTGTTGGTTTTCTGATTATAATAATCGGAGCAGTAAACCTATTGAACCCTTTAATCAGTGGTGTTTTTTTAATCCTTGTATGATCGTCTTTGGTGTCTGTTTCTAGCTATAAATATCTAAGAAGGCGACGGCATGTATATAAAAAGAAATATAATCTCTATAAACGATTTCCTGGTAATCGAAGAAGAAAGAAAAGTAGTGCAAAGTAATTGTGGATTGTCCCCATCATAAAGACCTCTTCTCTACGGTCGAGGTGACGGAAAAGATAAATAGCTCCACAATACACGTCTCTCATAAAGAAAAAAACGATCGAGATATAGTATTTGTTAAGAAAAATTGATTTTTGTTTATTTTCAAATAATGATCACCACCACTACCACCTGTATTTTCTATGGAAACCATACTGCTGTACTGCAACGTATGTTGGATTATGATCGACTGTGTGGTCGTTCACCAAGTGTAGTTGCTATCATGGTCAATGATCAGCATCCTCGTGGCGTCAAAGTATTTCGAGGAGAGAAGGAGATAATCGTTCCGCAGATCAATACACGAGAACAGGCTAAAACATATAATGCAACCGTCCTCATTAACTTCGCATCGTTCCGTACTGCACCCAGTGTGATAAAACAAGCACTCGAGACGAAGCTTTTTGCCTATATCTTTACGGTAGCAGAAGGTATTCCTGAAAGGATGACCAGAGAACTCATCGCACTCCAAAAAAATTACCCTACGACTAGACTCATCTGACCATCTGTCGTAGGTGGCATCATTGCTGGCGTGTTACGCGTCGGTAATACAGGATGATCTCGAGAAAATATCGTTCAATCGAAACTTCGACGTCCTGGTTCAGTGGGATTGGTAAGTAAATCGGGAGGATTGATGAATGAGTTGTGTCGCGTAGTGAGCCATCATACGGATGGAATACATACAGCGATGCAAGTGGGAGGCGATAGATATCCAATGACCCGTTTCGTCGATATCGTTCTTGAGTATGAAGCAAATCCTGCGATCAAACTTATTGTTTTACTCGGTGAAGTCGGCAATCAAGATGAAAATGAAATAGCTGATCTGATAAAAAATAAACAAATCACCAAGCCGGTCGTGGCGCGAGTAGCGTGAACGGCTGCTGAGGAGATAAAAACAGAAGTGCAGTTTGGTCATGCAGGAGCAAAAGCAAATAGTACTGTAGAGACAGCGAGTTACAAAAATCACTACTTACGTGATGCGGGAGCATTTGTTCCTGAAAGTTATGATGGATTTTGAACATTAATTGGTGCAGTATTTCAAAAATTCACGTCATCCTGAACCCTTGACAGGATAAACTCGTGAAGGATCCAGGATAGTATGCAGTATCATGATAAAAAAATAAACAGCCTGGATCCTTCGGCTACGCCTCAGCATGACGGGAACCGTAACGAAGAGATGGTGAAGCAAAAATTACAAATCATCAAAAATCGTCGTGCGACGCGTTTTAGTTCTACGATCAGCGATGAAAGAGGTGAAGAATTGCTCTACAATGGCTTACCTGTCCAGCAGTTTGTCCAGCAGTGATCGTTGGGTAAAGTAATCGGGCATCTGTGGCTCAAACGTGATTTACCTGACTATGCGTGTCGTTTCTTGGAGACGACGTTGATCTTGCTTGCTGATCATGGACCTGCCGTAAGTGGTGCGACCACCACGATCATCACGGCAAGAGCAGGGAAAGATCTGGTAACAAGCCTGATTTCAGGACTTGCAACTATAGGACCACGTTTTGGTGGAGCGATAGATGGAGCTGCCTCTTGGTTGTTTACTGCTGTGCAAGAAGGAAAGGACGCTTCACTAATCGTCGAAGAACACAAAACGTCAGGGCAGTATATCCAATGAATCGGGCATAGAGTGAAATCAATTCATAATCCTGATACGAGGTGTTCACTTTTACTTGAGATGAGTGAGCAGTTTCCTCGTACGACGCATCTGCATCTGGCGAAGGAGGTGGAACTCCTCACGACGATGAAAAAACCGAACCTGATCCTGAATGTAGACGGGCATGTCGCTGCTTTGTTGCTCGATATTTTTGTAGATGTTGGTTTATCTCCTCAGGAAATTAAACAAAACATCGATGCTGGGTTGTTTAATTGATTATTTGTCTTGGCGAGGACGATATGATTTATCGGACATTATCTCGATCAGCAAAGACTCGATGAAGGATTGTATAGAACACCGCGGGAGGATATCTGGTATAGGGAGGAGTAGGATTGGAGGAAAAAAAATAAGAAGATATTTTAAAAAAAATGATGCGGAATAACCGCATCATTAACTCGTTTCAAAAAAGAAATTGATCAAGAAATGGATCAATACATTAACTGCATATGCAGTTACAATTCCTGCATTGCACTCCACGGCGTAGAAACTCGCCGTTAGTATTAATCCTCCAATAGAGTGGGAGAATGCACGTCTTGCTCCATGCATGCCCCCGAATACTGGACCTCCTATGATCCAATATCCTACCCACCAAGGGTGTGGCAGGAGGTAATAGAACACTACCATAGGTAGTGCTCTAAAAAAGAACTCTTCGCTTATCGGGGCTTCGATAAGCGATCCCCATGCTTCTTGGGGACTAGCTGTGCGGTTTGGGTCTTGTTTATACCCAAACTTACTAAATATCCAGATGGTCCAATAGACCACCAATAAGGATACACCACTTACTATAAAATATAGTAGCCATGGGTTTTCAATCTTTTCCATATTTTTTTTTAGTTTAAACTTAGTATTGACTTTTCATTGTAAATGTCAATACTATTTTTCAGAACATTATTTTGAGTTGTTGTATGAACGAAAGAGATCCGTCTAAAATGTTTTTGAATAATTGAGGTGCTGTATGAAATCTTTTTCGTGCCTTAATTTTACAATTGCTATTGCTTTCTCCGGCAACATGATACTACGATTGATCATGAGAACAAGAAACTCATAGTAATAATAGAATAATAGAAGTTACACCAGAGAAATATGTTGATCTTCAGAGAATCTACGCTGACGATCTCATATGAGTAGTACATGATAACGAAGTTGTTGAATTTGAACGTATGGTTGCTGAGATTACAGAAGAGGACATGAAAGGTATAGAGCAAGATGCGCAACAATTTGCTACCGAGATGTATCCGCAGATGGTGCAAGCAGGTATTAATATTTCTTTTAAAACATTGTTATATCTTGCAGGATTGATTTTGTTATTTTATTTCCTTTGGAAATGAACGGAAAAAATTCAAGATTGGTCAAATAAGCAAATGAGAAATTTACTCCTATTTACTTTTATGGTAGCTGGTTTGTGATTTGCGTTTGTAGTTTATCCTGAGTTACAACACAAGGTGCCTTACGGAAGAGAGATATCCTGATGAGTAAAAGAAATATGAGGTCAAGCATGATGATTGATTAAAGAATATTGAGGAGCAATAGCAGAAGATGTGTACGGCGATGAAAAATATAGCTATATACGTATATTATTGGCATTACTTCTATGATCTATATTGACATGATTATTGGCGAGTAAGGCTAAACTACCTAAAAAAGCACTAGCATTTTGTGTCTTTTCAGTGGTATGATACTTTGCAAATCACCTATATGACGCAATCACTTCAACATATGTAGAGACTACACAAATAGTTGCTGGTACTGGTGATTCAAATTCTAAACAGCAGCAATTTAATGAAAAAACAGACCAGTATAAAAAAAATATTATGCATCAGAAGCACGAAATAAGCAATCAAGATGAATTGATTATTCAACTTATGAACCAGATCAGAAACCTTAACTTGAAAGAATCTGATGAGGTCGATTGATCAACTAGAGTATGACATGTAGACTATATACAAAATATTCCTGAAATAGATGGTGTCCCAGCCCAGAAAATGCATATGAAATTAGAGTTTGAAATACGAGAGATGAATGGAACACAATTCTTTTCTCTACGAGTAAGAAGTGATGCAAAGACATGAATACTTCGTATAGGAAATAGGGTGATTGTGTGAAATACTTGATATGCAAATTGAGCTAATTTATTTTCTATAGCAGCATTTGTACCTTCCGAAGAAGATATCAAAGAAAATGGCGCATATCCTAAATTAGGATATAATGTTATTGATACTGATAACCAAGTTCCCCTGAGAGATCAACCTAATGAAAAAAATGTTGTTTGATTTTTACAAAGTATACTTCCTTTATTACCTAAATAATGCGTCATGAATCGTTCTAATTTCTTATCCTCACCAAACTTATCATCTCGTGGTATGTCTACTAGATGAAACATGATCTCGCTCTTCTTGATTTTTGCTCTTATTTCTTCATGCAAATGAGAACTAGATGGTTGAACAAATTGATGAGGAGAAGAAAAACTAGGAGATAAAAAAGAACTTCCCCAGTGATCTTATGATATTAGTGGTGGTATATCGCCTTTATCTAGTAGTGTGACTAAAATAGACTCAGTAGATGGAGGATGAGACGGCGGATGACCTAAAAAAGTAGATAAACTGCAGACGATACTTAATGAACATCAATCTTATGGTGAGGAATGGGCAGGAGAAGATTTTTATGAAGTCGTCTTTAATGCTAAAAACCATAAAAATAGTTATACAAATATAAGATCTATCGCTAAGCGAATTATTGAACGTGTTGCAACATCAAGCATATTACATGTCTGATTCGATTTAGAGTGAGAAATCGATAAATGACAATCTTTTTCGTATGAAGATGAAAACTGATTACTTGGAACATTGAAAACTGCAACAACTGTTTATGATTGAGTGCAGTACGTAAAAATAGTATTTTCTCCCAAGTGAGTAAAATGAGCGTATAATGTAGGAGATGCTTGATATTGATTCAGTTGAGACATAAAAATATGTTGTTCACGCCCTTTGAAGAAATGAGATAGAGATTGGCAGTATACCGTTGCATTGAACCAATGAAAAGATATTGATTGAAAGCAATTCAAAAATCTGGTTGAACAGTTACTTTATGGATGAACATTAACTCTTTATTAGTTTATATTGTTTAGTATTACTTGCAATCATCTTGTTAAAAAAAGATTATAAATTGAAAAGCTTTTTCTAACCCTGACTTGAAAACCCAATCAATTTCCTTACACAGTATGGACAGTTTTTCATGGCGGTCGTAGCTCAGTGGTAGAGCAGAGGTTTGTGGTACCTCTGGCCGCGGGTTCGATCCCCGTCGACCGCCCCAGCTTTTGATCTGTAACACAGATGATACTAAAACATGACGTGAGTCGTGTTTTTTGTTTTGATTGTTAAATGCGATAATGGGCTTAATTGAAAAAAATGGCTGATGAAATGAGTTAAAACATAGTTATATAAAGGGATGTCTTTATATATTTTTCTCAACTATGAAAAAGTGTCTGAAATGTGGCTTCTCTTCGTTAGTAAAAAATG
>Ga0163148_10001569_pt1 | contig 29423 bp, 19 predicted proteins | sample OliLakLV19MP7P2_FD_148606 | JGI IMG/M metagenome (GOLD analysis project Ga0163148, IMG submission 148606) | Freshwater microbial mat bacterial communities from Lake Vanda, McMurdo Dry Valleys, Antarctica- Oligotrophic Lake LV.19.MP7.P2 | ecosystem: Environmental > Aquatic > Freshwater > Lake >... | reverse complement strand
ACCTTCGCGAAGCGCACGCGGCCGCCGGTTCGCGACTCGAAGTGCGCGCCGAGGTCGGGTGGACCGTCCGGGCCGAAGTGCTCGCGCGGAACCGACTCGACCAGCGCGGCATCGTGGAATCCGTACGCGTCCTCGGGCGCGATCTCGGCATCGATCGCCGTGCCCGCTTCGAGTCCGAACAAGAGCATTTCGAGGCCGGGCAGGACACGTCCGGTCCCGAAGAGGAAAGTGAGAGGGGCGAAGGGATCCGTCCAATCCAACGGCTCGGGCTCGCCCTCCGCGGTGAGAGCGTATTCGAGCGTCACGACGGTTCCGGCAGCGATGCGCAAGGGGCGCGGACGATACCGCGACCCGGCCGGAATGCATGAATTCACGCCGGATTCCAGATCCGTCGTGCGGCGCGCCGATGCTCTTCCTGGATCCTCGAGCGGACGAGGGGAGGGGCGCGGCGCGCTTGGAGAAGACGCGACGCGAACGGAGGGGATGCGATGATTCCGCGGATTCGTACATGTCGCGCCTTGGGCGTTGGCGCTTTCGTGGTCGGCGCGAACATGAGCTGGGCGCAGTCGCTCGTGCACGTCGTGCCCGGACAGGCGAGTGGTGAGCTATTCGGGACGGCGGTGACGCTGACCGGTGACCTCGACGGCGACGGTCGCGCCGATTTCGTCGCGACGAGCACCGTCGCGGCGCAGAACCGCGGCGTCGTCCGCGCCTATTCCGGTGCCGACGCGCACCTGATCTGGTCCGTGGAGGGATCGCTGGCGGGCCAGCGATTCGGCGCGAGCCTCGCGCGGCTCGGTGACGTCGACGGTGACGGCCGCGACGACCTGATCGTCGGTGCGTGGTCGGCGAGCTTCCCGAGCGCGTCGCAAGCCGGTCTCGCGCGCGTCCTGTCCGGAGCGAGCGGCGCGACCCTGCGCGATCACCGCGGGGATTCGGTGCAGGATCACTTCGGTTGGAGCGTGGCCGGCCTCGGGGACGTCGACGCCGACCTGGTGCTCGACTACGCGGTGGCCGCGATCGACGACGACAACTTCGGTGGTTCGTCGGGATCCGTCCGCGTCTTCTCCGGCGCGAGTGGGGCCGTGATCCGCACACTGAACGGAGATGCGGCGGAGCAACTCTTCGGCTCCTCGATCGCGCGCGTGCCCGACGCGGACGGTGATGGTCGCGACGACATCGCGATCGGCGCTCCGTACTTCGCATCGAGGGCGGAGCCCGGCTACGTGCGACTCTTCTCCGGAGCGACGGGCGTTGCACTGTGGACCACGAACGGGTCCGCGGACTATGACCAATTCGGTGGTGCGGTCGCGGGTCTCTTGGACCTCGACGGCGACGGGCGCGGCGAGGTCGTGTGCGGAGCCCGCCAACTCCCCGTCGGCGCCGTCGGGTACGCCCGGATCCTCGGAGGAGCGACGGGCAGTATCGTGCGGGAATTCGTGGGCGAATCCTCGGGCGCGCGATTCGGCACCGCCGTCGCCGCTGCCGGCGACGTGGACTACGACGGCGTGCCCGACCTGTGGGTCGGCGCGCCGGAATCGAATGTCGCCGGTTCGCGCTCGGGACGGATCGACTGCTATGCGGGTGCGACCGGGGCGCTGCTCGCGCGGTTCGAAGGAGCTGCTCCGAACGCGCGCCTCGGCACGGCGATCGGCGCTGGGCCCGATGTCACGGGCGAGGGCGGTCCGGACGCGGTCGCCGGTGCTACGGGGGAAGCCGTGCCCGGCGCGAACGCCGGCGCGATCCGTGTCGTGCGCCCATCCGACGCACTCCCGCCGCCGCCGCCGGATCCGCACGATCCGCTGGAGGCGGATCGAACCGTGATCTCGTGGGCCGCGCGCGAAAGCCAGCACTTGGAACTCCGCGCGCCGTCGGAGCACGGAGGCCGGCGGTTCCTGTTCCTCGGGAGTGCCAGTGGGACGACACAGGGCTTCGCTTCGAACGGGCTCCACATCCCGTTGAATCCTGATCGATTCATGCTCGCAGGCCTGATTTCACCGGGCTTTTCGGCACTTACGCCCGTTTCCGGGCTCCTCGACGCCGCCGGTGCTTCGAGCAGCGACTTGCGCCTCGAACGGCGACACCGAGCCTGGATCGGGCGCACGTTCCACCATGCCTACGTCGTCCTCGACGGGCGCTGTCGGCCCACTTTTGCGAGCAATCCGGTGTCCGTGACGATCGCGCCCTGACCGGGGAGTCTCGAACGCATCCCCGAAAACCCACGAAATCATGCAGAAATCGTGAGGAAGGCTTTGGCGTCGATCCGCGGGCTTTGCTAGAGCTTGCAGAAAGGCCGGGAAAACCCGGCAAAAACCACCACCCCCGAGCATTCCATGGCCAAGAAGTCCAGCAAGCCCGCAGCCGCGAAGGTCGTCAAGATCAGCGCCGCATCCAAGCCCCGTTCCAAGGGCGAGTTCTTCCGCACGATCGCCGACGCGACCCAACTGTCGCGCAAGCAAGTCGTCTCCGTCTTCGAAACGATGGGGCGCATCCTCGCCGCCGACCTGTCCAAGGGCGGTCCCGGCATCTGCAACGTCGCCGGCCTGATGAAGGTCACCGTGGTCCGCAAGCCGGCCACCAAGGCGCGTAAGGGCATCAACCCGTTCACGAAGGAAGAGGTCATGTTCAAGGCCAAGCCGGCGCGCAACGTCGTCAAGGTGCGTCCGCTCAAGTCCCTCAAGGGCATGGTCTGACGAGGGCCTGGCCTGACGAGGGCCTGGCCTGACGAGGGCCTGGCCTGACGAGGGCCTGGCCTGAAAAGGGCCTGGCCTGATTCAGTTCGGCTCGAAGCGCCGAGCAGCGTGATTCCAGCGGGCACGTCCCGCGTCGAATTCCTGCTCGCGCGACCGGACTCGTCGCGCGCTGCCGAACGAGTTCGCGTCGATCGAGCCGTCCCGCGGATCCCCGGTTCGTGCGAACCGCACGCGGGCACTCACCTCCTCGTCCGTCCGAGCCACGCGCTCGGGCGGACGCTTCGCCCTCGCGCGTTCGAGGGCGAACGCTGCCGCCGCATGCGCTAGCGCACACCGAGAGACTGCAAGCGTCCGACGAGTCCAGCCCAACTCGCTGAGTTGTCCGTGGACACGCTCGATGCCCCCTGGCCGAATTCCGCGAACCGCTCACTCCAATTCGAGCGCGGGGTCGCGCATTCGAGCGCGCGTTTCAAGTAACGGTTCGCGAGTCCCGAACCCGCTGCACCTCCGTCGGTGATGCGCGAGGCCCAGTCGAGGGCCGACCACGGGTAGGTGATCTCGACGCCGCCACCGAGTCCGTCGGCCGGCAGGTAGTTCGCTCCCCAGTGTTTCGCGTCGGAGAACGGGGGCGTTGCGCGCTCGTCGTTCCTCGAGATGGCGATCGCGGCTCGCGGTCCCTGGAAAAAGTGCGTCGGCTGCGCCGGATTCGGCTGCCATTCGGAGGCTTGTCGAGCCCAAGGCGGACCGAAGTCCAAGTACTCGACGGCGCGGACGCCGAGCTGTTCGAGTGCGCGTCGACGCTCGTCGTCGCTGCCGCGATAGACACTTTCGGCCAGGCAACGCTGTGCGTGCACGAGGAAGAGCGACTCGAAGGCCTGGGTCACCGTGTACGTGTGCTTCCCGTCCAGCAGTCGCTCGGAGAGCATGCGCTGGATCAGACCCGACGGCATCGCCGCATCGAGGAGGAGCTTGGAATAGCGGTCGAACCAGGGTCTCTCGCGCGCACGCCAGGCCTCGTCCCCGAGTGAATACGCAGCGCACATCGCGTCGACGCCCCACGCATGATCGCGCCCGATCGGCAGGCCCTCGTGCGGATGCGCCTCCACGACCGACTCCCAGATCCGCAGCGTGAGACCGGGCGACCAGCTCTCGGGCACATGCGGGCTCTCGTGGACGAACAGACGGAACAGTTCGGCCGAGAGGATCAAGTCGTCCTTGGCCAGCGGATCATTCGCGAGCCACGCGAGAGCTTTGGCGTGCTTCGTATAGCGCACGAGATGTTGGTCGTCGTGCGGCCACCAGCGCAGTAGGGCATCGCTGCGATAGGGAATCGACCCGCCGGCTTCGTGCGGATTGCCGTGGTCGTACGACGGCCGCAGCCCGCGCCTCACGACCTCGTTCACCTGGTTCGAAGCCGCCGGACCGCGATCCATCGGGAGTCGAAAGGCCGGGATCACGACGCGACCGTGCGTGCGGTAGTCGAAGGGGATCCGTCCCTCGGCGTCGAGCCAACGCGCGTGACCGACGATCTCGCCCGCGGCGTCGTACAGGGCCTCCGGTTGACGACACACGTTCATGCGGTGGCGCAAAGCGAGGAGCTCGAGACCTTCGCGGCTCGCCGCGTAGGCCGTGTCGTGACCCTCGATGAAGGCGATGCCTTCTCCGCCGACTCCGCCCTGTTCGGGGAGGAACCACGGATGCGCCCAACCCATCGCGCCGATGGTGACGTACCAACCGCGCTGCGTGCCGCTTTCGAGAGCCGCGCGCAGTTCACCGGCCTCGCGACTCAATCGGGCTCGAACGGCGGCTTTTCCGCTGCGTCCGCCGTCGGACACGAAGTCGAGGCTGGGCAGGAAATCGCGTTGGGGGAAGTACGTGGCGGTGAGGGGGCTGGTCCACGACCACGCGCGTTCGCCGCGCGACGGGAAGGCGACCCCGCCGAAACGATGCCACGTGCGCGCACGACGCTCCTCGCCGACGCGAACGAGCACGAGGCGGCGCTCGAACTGCGCCTGTGGACCCATCATGTGGAGCTTGCCGTCGGCGATCCGCGCCACGATCGGGACGATGCGGTGCGCGCCCTCTTCGTACGGCTCGCCGAAGCTCGGATCCTTCACTTCCGGGACGACGGTCCACTCCTTCGGCAGCACGAGCTCGAGCGCGCGGAAGTAGACGATGCCGAGGACGCTTTCGAGCTCACCCGCCGCGCGATTCCCCGCGATGGTGCCGTTGTGGATCCGCAGGTCGAGACCGACGGCCTCCTCGTCACTCCACTCGCGCACGTACGCGTGCACGCCCATCAAATGGGGCAGCGGCGGAGCTTCGAGCGACGTGCCGCTCGCGCCTTCGGGGCTCGGCACCGGAGCCAGCGTCGCCGCGCGGCGAGTCACGCGCATCCATGCGCCGGACTGGATCGTGCGCACCGCGCCGTAGCCGATTCCGGCCGGATTTCCGCTCAATTCCGCTGCATACAGGTTCCCGAAGACGTCGCGCGCACGCAACCACATCCGTCCGCGCTGGGCCGGGTCGAGGAGGCTCGCGACGCTCTCGGGCACGTTCGGGGCGAGCGCGACAGGACCGCCGGCGTCGCGCAGGACGCTCGCGCCGATGCGCGCACCCGGTCGCACTTCTTCCGCGAGTTCCACGCGCGCTGCGATCTCGATCGCGTCGGCGTCGCCACGCGGGCTGCGCGAGACGATCGCGACTTGCGCGCGGACCGGCTCGCGGCCCGGCACGCGCACGAGGAACGGGGAGAGCGCGTCGGCTCGCGGCCACGTGCCCGGCGGCACCGGGATCACGGCGCGCAGGACGAACGTCCGTGCGGGCGCTTCGAGCTCGAGGCGCGCGACGACTTCCTCCGCGCGAACGGTCGCGGTGACGAGCAAGGTGAACGCGGCGAGGCACAGACCGCGCGAGAACTGGAACATCTGCATGGCACACGGATCGTAGCCGCCGCTCCGTTCAGCGCACGACGACGGCGTCGATCCCGAAGTGACGTCGCGGTCCGTCCTGCGTGACGCTCGTGCCGACGACTTCGGCGCGCAGTGTGAAGGACCGGCCCACGTCGCGTTCGCCGAGATCGAACACGATCGGACCCTCGACGCGACCGCTCGTGCTTCGGCCGTCGAAAACTTCCCCGATCGCCTGGCCGTCGACCGAGAATTGGAGCATCCCGTAGTCGTGGCTCCGCGTGAGCCGGACGCTGATCGTGCGTCGCCCCGGCTGCGTCGGGATCTCCATCTCGAGGAAGTCGCCGTCGCGCTGCGCGCGCACGAAGCGTTGCAGACCGCCCGACCATGTGATGTCGGCACTCGCCTGCGCCGCGTGCTCCAACCCGTCCGATGTCGCGACGACACGCGCGGTCTCGGCTTCGAGCGCGCCGACGACGCGAGTCACGCGCACGCGCGGCGCACGGGCGTCGACCTCCGTCACGATCGGCGGCGCGGCGTCGACGGCGCCCGGCCGCGCGTAGAAGAACGCGCAGGTCGTGCGTTCGTGCGTCGTGTCCACGGAGTGCAGGAGCTCTTGCGCGTACTCGATCTCGCGCTCGAACGGGATCGCGTCGAGCGCCCGGAAGCGAAATACGTCCGCACGCCCGAAGTTCGCAGGCCCGTCGCAACGCGTCTGTCCGTGCAACGGTGCCTGGAAGATCGACGTATCGGACCATGCGTAGCCGTAGAGATCCTCTGTGCCGGTGCCCCGGTGACTCGGCGAAGCTTCACCGTCGACCGTGATGCGCTCGTCGCCTTCGCCCCACCAGTCGGGTACGGGATTCGCGATCGCGAGGACGTCTCCGAGGAAGACGCCGCGGCCGCGCACCCGCGCGACGGGGAGGAGCCGCATCGGTCGCGTGGGCACGGTACCGCTCGCACGCCACGACGCATGGAAGTGGAGCGAGCGTTCATCCCAATTCCACGGCGTCGTTCGCACCGAACCGGACAAGTGCAACTCGGGATCGCCGCGGTTCTCGACGCGCATCGCGAACGACTCGCGGTAGGGCATGACGAAGCGCGCGACGAGATCGCCTGGCGGCGCGACGGAGAGAAACCAGCTCGAATAAGGCCTGAAATCCTCGTGCGTTCCGAAGAAGGCACCCAGAGGGACACGAACTGTCGTCTCCCCGTCGAACTCGAGGACGAGGGTCGACGCGAGCAGTGCCGCGGCTGGCTCGCGTGCGTCCACGCGCAGTCGGATCTCCGTGACGGCGCGCGCGCCAGGAGTTCGTTCTGCGGCGAGCGCCAGGAGTTCACCCTCGGGTGCTTCGCGCGAGAGGTGGTACCTGAACGTGGGCTCGCCCGCCGGTGCGCGGCCGTCGCGCCACGCCGCGTTCGCGCGTGCGATCGGCTCGGCGTGTCGTTCGAGGTCGCCCTTTGCGAACGAGACGACCGGAGTGCCCGCCGCGTAGTCGCGCCACTCGACGTGGTAGTACAGCGCGCCGGGATCGTCCGCCGTGACGAGCACGCGACGAGCGAAGGGTATCGGCAAGTAGAGGTTCGCGCCGCGTCCACGTTCGCTGGCGAGCGGCGCGAGGACGCCGCCGCTCCCGGTGAGGAACGCCCGCATGTCCGCGTCGACGATCGGCCGTGCTTCGACATCACCGTCGTCGTCGACGAAGACGCGCAAGCGTCCGTGCGGATTCGCCGACCAGATGCGCGTGATGACTCCTGGACCCTCGGCGTCCAGCAGCACGTGCACGTCGCCAGGACGAACGCGCGTCACGCTCTGGAAGTGCCCCGCGTCCGCGTTCGCGAACATGTCGCCGTCGCCGGCGTTCGCGCGCGGATCGGCGCTGCTCGCCATGCGCGCGCGGTACATCGGCTCGGGGAATCGAGCGAGCGCCGCTCGGTCCACGAGTTCGTCGAGCAGTCGCGGAAGATCGATCGGCGCGCCTTGCAGCACCGCCGCGAGAGCGAATGCGTACATGTCAGAAGAAGTCCGACATGTGCGGTGGCGATCCGGCGAAGAGCGCGCTCATGGTCGCGAGGTCCGACGCCGGTCCCTCGATCAGACCTGCGTAAGCGAGCGACTCGGCGCTCATATGGCCGGCGAACCACGGCCCGAGCGCGCGCGCCGCGATCCGCACACGACCTTCGCCGCCGCGCGTGACACGTCCGGCGCCATGGGTGACGGAGAGCACGAAACGGCCGGCATTGCGCGGCAGGATGCGATCGTCGACCTCGAACTCGACTTCACCGCTCGCGACTTGCGCGTAGCCGCGAGCCGCGAACGCGCGCTCGACGTCGAGGACGCGCACCATCCACGGGTGGTGGAGAATGTGGCGATCGGGGAGGTCCTGGAGGAGGCCAATGATCGGATCCGAGGGGGGGACGAACAGGCTCACGTCGACGGCCGTCGTGCCGTGACTGGCGAGGAACGCGAGGAGTGCGCGACCCGCCGCGCCGTCGACGGCGGCGCAGTCACCCACGACGATGTCGAAGCCGAGTCCGCGGCGCTTGTGTCGCGCCAGGAACACATATCCGGCGAGCTCGTCGCCGCGCACGACGCCGAAACCCTCGCGGACGTCGCCCTTGAACTCGCGGACGCGGTCCCACAGCGCGTCGCTGCGATCCATCCAACCGTTGGTGAGCGTTGCGGCGCGCGCATGGAGTGCACGAACGCGCGGATCGAGCACGCCCTTCTCGAGCGGGATCACGGATTCGGGCGACTTGTTCCGCGCGAGGCCCGCGCAACGTGTGCGCAGTTCGTAGCGCGCGCCACTGAGCTCGAAATCGGCTCGCCAATAGAGCGCGAGATTCGACGGGTACAACGTCGCGATCGCGAATCCCTGTTCGGCCGTCTCGCGGAGAGCGTCGGCCACGATGCGCGTAGCGAGACCTGCGCCGCGGCGATGCGGTTCGACCCCCACTGCGGCGATGCCGGCACAGCGGATCGACCGTCCGCCGAACCACTGACCGGCGGCGTACCAGCCCAGGCACGCGGCGATCTCGCGACCATCGTCGAGCAGGCGCATGTCGGCGCCGAGACGATTCCACAGGACGCGGCAGCCGTCCGTGGGGATCGCGAACGAGCGCTCGAGGATGCGCGCGAACACGGTGAAGTCCGCCTCGCCGTTCGCTGTGCGATAGCGGAATCCGTCGGACGCGCGCGAGTTCGAGGGCATGGGCCGGGAGTATAAGGACACGATGCAGCCCGCGCGCCGGCTCCAAGGACTCGTCCAATCCGATATCCGCCGCATGTCGCGCGAGTGCGAGCGCGTCGGCGGGATCAACCTCGGGCAGGGGATCTGCGATCTCCCGACACCGCCGCTCGTCGAACGCGGTGCGATAGACGCGATCCACGCGCGGAAGAGCACGTACTCGTTCATGGAAGGCACGGCCGAGATGCGGCTCGCGGTCGCGCGCAAGATGGGGCGCGACAACGGGCTCTCGGTCGATGCCGCGACCGAAGTGGCGATCACTGTGGGCGCGACGGGCGCCTATGCGGCGACGTGCATGGCGCTCCTCGATCCGGGTGATGGGATCCTGTTGCTCGAGCCGTACTACGGCTATCACTTGAACACGGCGCTTCTCGCGGGGCTCGAGCCGCACTTCCTCGCTCTCGAAGCGCCCGCGTTCCGCATCGAAGAGAGTGCGCTCCGCGCGAGCTTGCGCCCGAACACGCGCGCGATCGTGCTGTGCACACCGTCGAACCCGACGGGGCACATGATGGATGCATCCGAGATCGAGATCGTCGAACGCGTGGCGCGTGAGCGCGATCTGCTCGTGATCACGGACGAAATCTACGAGTACATCCGCTACGACGGGCGCCAGCACATTTCACCCGCTACGGTCGGCAAGTTGCGCGAGCGCACGGTCACGATCGGCGGCGTATCGAAGACGTTCTCGATCACGGGTTGGCGCATCGGTTGGGCGGTCGCACCCGAACCGCTGGCGCGCGCGATCGCGCTGGCGCACGATCTCTTCTACGTCTGCGCGCCGACGCCGTTCCAGCACGCGGCCGCCATCGGCTTCGATGCACCTCCGTCGTTCTTCCGCGATCTCGCCGACGGCTATGCGCGCAAACGCGAAGTGTGCTGCGTCGCGCTCGAGGCTGCCGGCATGCCGCCGATCGTTCCGGAGGGCGCGTACTACGTGCTGGCCGACATTTCGAAGCTAGGCTTTGCGACGGCGCGCGAAGCCGCGATGGCTTTGCTCGAGGAGGCGAAGGTCGCGACGGTGCCGGGCACGTCGTTCCTGCGCGGCTCGGCGGGCGAGCGCTTCGTGCGCGTGTGCTACGCGAAGGAGGACGACGTGCTCGACGAAGCGTGCCGCCGAATCCGCGCGTTCCGGGCGTGAATGGCAAGCGGAGGCCGGCGCTTGAATCCCTGTCAGGCGCGCGCGTGCTCACCCAGCTCTCGCGCGAGATCGAAACGTGCACACTCTGCCCCGAGTTGCGCTCGTACTGCGCCGAGGTCGCGCTGACGAAGCGACGCTCGTACATCGACGACGTGTACTGGGGCAAGCCCGTCGCCGGTTTCGGCGATCCCGCCGCGCGGATCTGGATCCTCGGACTCGCGCCGGCCGCGCACGGCGCGAACCGCACGGGCCGCATGTTCACGGGCGATCGATCCGGCGACTTCCTCTACGCAGGCCTGCATCGCGCGGGGCTCGCGAATCAACCGACATCGGTCGCGCGCGGCGACGGACTCGCGCTGCGCGACGTGTGGATCAGCGCGTCCTTGCGTTGCGCGCCGCCCGCGAACAAGCCGACTGCGCCGCAGCTCGGGCGTTGCGCGCGACACCTCGATGCCGAGTGGGACGCGCTCACGAACGTGCGCGTTCTCTTCTGCTTGGGCGCGATCGCTTGGGACGCAGCGCTCGCGTTGCTCGCGCGACGTGGCCACTCGATCTTGCGTCCCCGACCGAAGTTCGCGCACGGAGCCGAAGCCGTGGTCGGCGCGCGCACGCTCGTCGCGAGCTATCACGTGAGCCAGCAGAACACGTTCACGGGGAGACTGACGCCGGCGATGCTCGACCTCGCGATCGAGCGGGCCATCGAACGAGCTGCGGGAGTGGGGCGCCGATGATGGGAGCCTGCGCGAGATCGATCCGCGATGCAGGCCGAGGAGTGCGGCTCGGACTCGCGTTCCTCTCGTCGCTCTGCGCGCTGAACTCTTGCGATGGATCCGATGCCGAGTGTGTTCGATCCCTTCCGACCGGGTGGAGGCCGATTCGGACGAGTGGGTCGCTGGATCTGTACGACCCCCGCGGCGTCGACCCGGAGTTCTCGGTCGTTCGAGATCCGACACGCGCTGGCGACCTCTTGGTGCTGAGCAATTCCTTCGCACACGACTTTCGAGGGGAGGTCGCGGTGGTCGACGCGAGGAGCGGCAAGATCGAGGCGCACTGGATCGGTCCGGAATCGCCGGACGACTGGTCACGGGCTATCGGTCACAGGACGATCGGGGTTCCCGATCTCGATCGAGACGGAGTTCCCGACGTGCTGACTCTCACCCAAGGCGAGGAGCTGTGGGCACTCTCTCTCGGAACTCAGTCGGTGTTGTGGCGCGCGCCGCTCGAACTCGATCATGTGCTCGCGAGCGGAGCCGACTTGGACGGCGATGGGATCGCGGACGTGTACGCGGCGCAGTGGACGTCGGGTGGATTCGACGTCGTCGTGCTCTCGGGGGAGTCGGGAACGCGGCTGCGCCATGTGAGGGTCCAGCCGACGAGTTCTTTCCCGCACGCAGTCCAGTTCGTCCGTGGTGTGGACCTTGTCGTCGTGCCGGGGCGCGCCGGTGGGATCTTCGTGGGAGTGTCGAACGATGAGTGGCGTGATCCGAGTGCTCGGAGGCCGATACTCGTGCTGGCCCAGATCGATCCCGACGCCTCGGCGAGTTCCTGGTGCTCCTACGTGATTCTCGAGCCCTCGGAAACCGTGCTGGGCGCACACCTCGTCACACGGCGCGGCGATAGTGCGAACGGCGAAGTGCGCGTGATCACCAGCGCGTCCGCCTTCTCGTTATCGGTCCAGGGCGGGGTGCGAAGGGGGCGACTCGCGCTGGATGACTGGGATGGGGCGGGACTCGAAACCGCCGGGCGCTTCTCCGATCTCGACGGCGACGGCATCGACGAGTTCTGGCGCAAGGGAGATTCTGCGACGGAACCCGGTCAGCCGTTCGCCATCGGTCGCAGGTTCATCGTCCACGCGGGATCGACGGGAGCGGAGATCCGCCGGCTCGAATCGGATCGTCTCTTCAGCTTCGCCGTGTCCGAGCCCGAAGCCGCGGGGTCGCCGCGTGTCTACGCCACCACACTTTGCCTGCAATCACCGGTGGCCGAGCTGGCTGCTTGGGCGCGTTGACATCGATCGCGGGGCTCGCCCGGGCGCGAAACGGCGTCTGGTGGGCTGGAGCTCCGAGGGGATGACCGACCTTTGCGGACTCGACGACACGGTCGCGCCTCGCGACGGCTGGCACGACCACACATGGATTGCCTCAGGAGCTCGCGTGCGGGGGACGCGGACACCGGGAACGAAGCGACCCACCGTTCGGTGGGTCGCCGGATCCGTCGCTGCGAGTCCTACTTCAGCATGCTGCGCAGCATCCAAGCCGTCTTCTCGTGCACTTGTAGGCGCTGCACGAGCAGGTCGATCGTCGCTTCGTCCGCTGCGTCTTCCGCCGCCGGGATCACGCTGCGAACCGTGCGCGCCACGGCTTCGTGGCCGGCGACGAGGAGGCGCACCATCTCGAGCGCTTCGGGCACGCCCTCGACCTCGTCGATCGAGGAGAGCTTCTGGAACTGCTTGTTCGTGCCCGGCGCGGGGAACGCCAGCGAGCGGATGCGCTCCGCGATCTGGTCGAGCGCGTTCCAGAGCTCGGTGTACTGCCCCATGAACATGAGGTGCAGCGTGTTGAACAGCGGGCCTTCCACGTTCCAGTGGAAGTTGTGCGTCTGCAGGTAGAGCGAGTACGTGTCGGCCAGGACGTGCGACAGACCGTCCGCGACCTTCGCGCGGTCGCGTTCGTCGATGCCGATGTCGATCTTCGGTGCTCCGGACGTGGATTGCTTCTTGACCATGGGTTGATTCCTGCGCTCGCGTGTCGTGGGTCGTTCTTGGGGGCCGCGCATTCTAGGGATCCGCGACCCAGCGCAAAGAGATCTCGTCCGCGCGCGCGGCGATCCGCTCCAACGCGAGACGGCCGACCGCTTGCGGCCGACCGTCCCGTTCCCGACGCGGTCAGCCGCGTCGCGATCAGTAGCGGTAGTGGTTCGGCTTGTACGGACCCGCGACCGGGACGCCGAGGTACTTGGCCTGGTCGTCGGAGAGCACGGTCAGCTTCGCGCCGAGCTTCTTCAGGTGCAGGCGCGCGACCTTCTCGTCGAGGTGCTTCGGCAGCGTGTACACGGCCTTCTCGTACTGCTTCGTGTTCGTGAAGAGCTCGATCTGCGCCATCACCTGGTTGGTGAAGCTGTTGCTCATCACGAAGCTCGGGTGACCGGTCGCGCAGCCGAGGTTCAAGAGCCGACCTTCCGCGAGGATGATCACCGAGTGACCGTCCGAGAAGCGCCACTCGTCGACTTGCGGCTTGATCGTCGTGCGCTTGACGCCCTTCGTCTTCGCGAGGCCGGCCATGTCGATCTCGTTGTCGAAGTGACCGATGTTGCCGACGATGGCGTTGTGCTTCATCCGCGCCATGTGCGCCGCGGTGATGATGTCCTTGTTGCCCGTCGCGGTGATGAAGATGTCCGCCGTCTCGAGGACGTCGTCGATCGTCAGGACCTGGTAGCCCTCCATGCACGCTTGCAGCGCGCAGATCGGGTCGATCTCGCAGATCACGACGCGAGCGCCTTGCGCGCGCAGCGATTGCGCGCTGCCCTTGCCGACGTCGCCGTAACCGAAGACGACCGAAAGCTTGCCCGCGAGCATCACATCCGTCGCGCGCATGATCCCGTCGACGCAGCTGTGGCGGCAGCCGTAGAGGTTGTCGAACTTGCTCTTCGTGACCGAGTCGTTCACGTTGATCGCGGGGAAGAGCAGCGTGTTGTTCTCCATCCGCTGGTAGAGACGATGGACGCCGGTCGTCGTCTCCTCGGTGACGCCGAGGATCTTCTTGCCCATCTTCGTGAAGCGCTGCGCATCCTCCGTCAACGTGCGACGCAGCGTCTTCAGGATGATCGCGTACTCCTCGGAGTCCGTCTTCGCCGTCGCGGGGACCTTGCCCTTGGCCTCGCACTCGGTGCCGAGGTGCACGAGCATCGTCGCGTCGCCGCCATCGTCCAGAATCATGTTGGGCCCGGCTTCGCCGGGCCATGCGAGCGCTTGCTCCGTGCACCACCAGTACTCGTCGAGCGTCTCGCCCTTCCAGGCGAACACCGGCGTGCCCTTCGGGTTCTCGGCCGTGCCCTTGCGACCGACGGCGACGGCAGCGGCAGCGTGATCCTGCGTCGAGAAGATGTTGCACGAGGCCCAGCGAACTTGCGCGCCGAGGTCGACGAGCGTCTCGATGAGCACCGCCGTCTGGATCGTCATGTGGAGCGAGCCGGTGACGCGCGCGCCCTTCAGGGGCTTCTTCGCGCCGAACTCCTCGCGCAAGGCCATGAGTCCGGGCATCTCGTGCTCGGCCAGTTCGATCTCCTTGCGGCCCCAAGTGGCGAGGGAGAGATCCTTCACCTTGAAGTCCTGCCAGGTCTTCGTCTGCGGGCGCTGTGTTTTCTGGATGGTCGGTGCCATGCGTTGCGATTCCTGCCGTTTCTTGCGGCGATTCAGCGGGCCGGTCGTCGGGCCCGCACGAGGTAAAGGGGGAGTGTTGCGCGTGCGTCGGAGTCGCCTCCGGGCAAGCGTGGTCGGTAGGCGTCGTCGAGGGATTCGAGCGCGAGGTCCTCGAACCCGGCGCGTTCCAACGCGCGCAGCACGTCGCGCGGATCGAGGCCGAGGTTCCGGTCTCCGAGGCCCTCGTGCATCCAAGCTTCGCCGTGGGGGGAGAGTTCGACGATCGCGACGCGACCGCCGGGCTTCAATGCGCGGAAGATCTCGCGCAGCGTGGGGCCGAGTTCGGCGAGATGATGGAGGACGAGACCCGCGACGGCGCCGTCGAGTTCGTTGTCCTCGATCGGCAGGCTATCGAGCTCGCCGCGGCGCGTTTCGACGCGGATCGAACCGGGTTGATCCTCGAGCTTGCGTCGCGCCTCGTCGAGCATCCCGAGCGACCGGTCGACGAGGATCACGCGCTGGCACAGCGGCGCGAGGGCGCGAGCGAACCAGCCCGTGCCGCAACCGAGGTCGGCGACGACGATGTCGTGCGGCAGGAGCGCCGCGGCAGCGCGTTGACGCGCTTGACCGCTCGCGAAGTCGACCGCGATCTTGTCCCACTCGCCGGCGACGCGGTCGAAGAACTCGCCGGAGCGTTCGCTGCGCTCGCGCAGCACGCGCTCGAGACGTTCGACGTCGGCGCGGTGTTCGGGCAACGCGGGGAGGTCGGTGCGCAGCGCAGACCAGAGGCGAGCGAGCAGGGAATCGGCGGCGCGTTCGAGGTCGAGGCCGGACAGCGAGAGCCAGGTCGCGCGACCGGCGTGACGCTCCGACAGGATGTCGGCTTCGCGGAGGACGCGCAGGTGGTTCGAGACGCGGCTCTGAGCCATCTCGAGCGCGCGCGCGAGTTCGCCGACGGAGAGCTCGGAGCGCTCGAGGAGACCCAGGATCCGGAGGCGGGTGGGGTCGCCGAGGAGCTTGAGGGCTTCGGAGGGGTCGGGGGAGCGGGAGATCACGCTAGATCATTCGATCATGATGGCGTGATGGATCCAAGGGGGCGGGAGGCGAGCGCAAACTCCGGAACCAGAAGTACTTGTGGCGTGCGCCTCGGCGCACGCGGTCGACGTGAGCTCGTTCCACCTCGACTAGAGCACCAGCAGGAGCTGGTGCTCTAGTCGAGGTGGAACGAGCTCACGTCGACGACTTCGACCTGAACATCACCGCTGGGCAGCGACACGATGACCCGGTCACCCGCGCGACGTCCGAGCAAGCCCTGGGCCAGCGGAGCGCGGTACGAGACCACCTGTTCGCCGAATTCCATGTCCCACGGTCCGAGGATCGTGATCTCGTTCTCGACGCCGCCCTTGGCCTCGCGGTAGCGCACGTTGGTGCCCGGCGACGCGACGCCTTCTTCCAAGCTCGCGTTCTCGATGAGCTCGACGACGCGCAACTCGGCTTCCATCTCCATCGCGCGACCGGTCAGTGTGCGCTGCTCCTCGATCGCTGCTTCCCACTCGGCGTTCTCCGAGAGGTCGCCCATCGCGGCGGCTCGGCCGATCGCGTCCTGGTTCGCGGGGATCTTGACCTCGCGCAGGTGCTTGAACTCCGCGCTGCGTTTCTCGAGGCCCTTCTTCGTCGTCCACACGCGATCGTTCTCCCAGAAGTGGGGCGCGCCTCCGCGTCCACCGATCTTCGGGATCACGGCCACGAAGTCGGCCACGATCGACTCGATCTCTTCGTCGACACCGCGTTGGATCGTGCGCTGGATGCTCTCGATCGTCGCCGGCTCGGCCGTGCGGAGGAGGCGCGCGAGGAGCGGCTCCTTGCCCTTCACGAGCAGCTCGGTCAACTTGCCCTTCGTGCGCGCCGCGGCGGTGTCGCCGCGACTGTCGCGCGCGACGTAGAGGTTCGTGGCCAGCGCGAGCAGCGCGACGGCGCGTTGCGGTTCGGAAGGCAACTCACCGGGGATCTTGCCGGCTTCGCCGAGTCGCGCCAACGCGATCAACGTCTCCGGCGCGCGCAGGGGTCGCGCGAGGAGGTCTCGGTACATCGCACCGAGCTCGACCTTCTTGCCCTTGCCCATCAGCGCGTCGACGAGCGCGCGCACCATGCCCGGTGCTGCGTGGTGGAGGTTCTTCAGCGCCTCCTCGGGCCACGCGTCTCCGTACACGTCCTGCAGCAAGAGCACCGCGCGCTCCTGCTCCTTCGCGCCCGGGATCGCCTGGAACAGCTTCCACAGGCCCGGCGGAGCATTCGGGTCAGTAGGTAGCGGCAAAGCCACGACGGCGCGCGCGTGATCCAGGAGCGCCAGCGGCGCTTCCTTGCATTCGTCGCGCAAGAGCATCCACGCCGAGAGCCGCATCGAGAGCGGATCCTTGGTCGGGATCATGCCGGCGCGCTTCTCGATCACTTCGAACATGACGCCGCGCAAACGCTCGTCGGGCTTGGCGAGGAGTTGATTGCGCACGTGCGAGAGCAGGTCATCGAGCGTCGCGTAGCCCTCGAGCTCGCGCCGCAGGTCCGTCGCCGGATCCACGGCCGTGCGCAGCAGCGCCACGTCGCCGCGCGTCGCGACACCGGTGACCTTGAACCACTCGCTGTTCTCCGCGAGCTTGCGCGCCTTGCGCCACCACGCGGTCCAACCGCTGCCCTCGATGCCGACTTGGCACAGCGCGTTCTTGATGCCTGCGACCGAGGCCTTTCCGCCGTGTCGCACCAGCACGCTCTTCAAAACCTCGAGCGGCTCCTCGCGCAGCTTCTTCTTCAGCACGTCGGCGTCACGGAAGAATTGCGCGCGCAAGTCATCCTCGGGCAGCGGATCGAAGATGTCGCTCGCGGCCGCGAGCGGGAACCGGTCGCGCCGGCCGTTCGCGAAGGCGACCGAGATCTCCAGCGTGTCCGCATGGAGTTCCGTGACCTCGCCCGTGCCCCAGCCGCCGGGGTGGTAGACGAGGCGGCCTCGACCGAATCCGAGAAGGCGCTCGAAGGCGAGCCAGGGCTTCCGCGCGTCGCTCAAGCCCTCGACGAAGCCCGCGATCTCGGCGTATTTCGCGAACCACGCTTCCTGGCCCCACGTCTTCTTGACCTGCTCGTGGAGGAGCGGAGCGAGTTCGCCCGCGGAGGCACCCGTGGACACGACGAAGCCGAGTAGGCGCGCGGCCTCCTCGTGGCGAGCAGCGTCGTCGAGCGCCTCGACGTGCAAGCGAACTTGCGGGATGCAGCGGGGAATCCGCTTCTTCTCGGCCGCGATGCGCAACGACGCGAAGAGTTCGTCGGTCGGTCCGTTCGCGCCGATCAGCTCGCTCCAGGCGTCGTCGAACTCGACCCACTTGTCCTGCGAGACGAGGGATGTGAGCGTCATGGTCGAAGGCTCGAAGGAAGTGGTCATGGACGATGGCGCCCTCGGGCCGCCAATAGGGCGGCGCGAGGGCGTGTGCGGGCCCCACAGGATGCCGATTGTGGGGCCCGAGTTCCACTCTTCGGCGTCGGGGACTCGCCCCGAAGCGGGACCCGAGCCTCGCGAACCTCCTTCAATCGACCGCGAGCAGGGCACCCTTCAAGTAGCGCGATCGCGGGAACTCGGGGCGCTGCGGGTGATCGGGCGAGGCTCCGAGCACGTCCAAGAGCCGAATCTCGCGTCCCGCGCGACGTGCCGATTGGAACACGACGCCCAGGAACGTCGGCAGATCGACGGCGCCCGAGCACGAAAAGGTCGCGAGGAGCCCGCCGGGCTTCACGCACGAGAGTGCCAGCGTGTTCCAGTCGTTGTACTTCACGAGGCCCTGCTCGAGGTCCATGCGGCTGCGCACGACCTTGTGCGGATCGAGCACCACGAGGCCCGGCTTCTCGCGGTCGTCGCGCACGGAACGGAGGACGTCGAAACCGTCGGCATGGATCCACTCGACGTCGAGTCCGTTCTTGCGACCCGCTCGCTGGGCGCGCTCGAGCGCGACCTCGTCGAGGTCGACGCCGCGCACGCGTCGCGCACCGTGTTGTTTCGCACGCAACGCGAACCCGCCCGCGTTCGTGCAGATGTCGAGGACATCCACGCCCTTCGCGTAGGCCGCCACTTGCATGCGATTGTCGCGCTGATCGCAGAACCAGCCCGTTTTGTGCCCGAATCCCGGTCGAACGGGGAAGGCGAGCCCGTGCTCGACGAGGTCGATCTCGCCCAAGTCGAGAGGCGGTTCCTCCGGATCGAAGTGCTCGGCGCGCGCGGCGTTGTCCGGCACGCGATGTACGACGGGCAGGCCCGGATAGAGCTCGTTGAGCGCCGATTCGACGACGTCGCGCAACCGCCAGAAGCCGAGTGCATGGTGCTCGCAGACGAGTGCGTCTCCGAGCTTGTCCACGATCAGGCCGGGGAGGTCGTCGCCCTCCGCGTGCGCGATGCGGTACGCCGTGGTGACTTCGGGCAGCCGCAGCGTGCGCTTGCGCAACCGATCCGCGGCGGCCAGCGTGCGCAGCAGGAAATCACGCGGACTGCGCAGATCCGTGCGTTTGCCGCGCGACAGAACGCGCAGGCGGATGTCGCTCCGACTGTTGTAGAGCGCGTGCCCCACGAAGCGTCGCGACGCATCGAGGACTTCGACCAACGATCCGTCCGGCGGGGGCGCGCCGTCGAGTTCGACCTGCCTCCCGAAGATCCAGGGTCCGGTGGGCAGGAAATCGCTCGCGAGCGCGACGGCGGGGAGGGTCTCGGTCACGGGGATCGTCGGCGGGGTGCGCGTCGCGGAGTGTCCGGATGGGACCCGATCCGCGCTCACGAAGGCCGTGAGGATAGCGTACGGGACATCTGGACGACGATCCGCGCTCGCCGATCGACCAGGCCGTGTGCCACGATGCGCACGACGCGCGCGGTCGATTCCGTCACGCGATCCCGCCTCGCCGACCGCACGTCAGAGGACGAGAACTCCACCGCATGCCGACCCTGATCCTGGTCCTCTCGCAGATGCTCCTCGCAGGGCCCGTCCCCCGCGAGAGCCCGTTCGTCGCGCTCCGAGGCGCCACCGTCCACACGTTCGAGCCGGGTGATTCGCCGTCCGTCCGCACGGTGCTCCTCGAGAACGATCGCATCGTCGGCGTCGGCACGGACGTCGTGATCCCCGCGGGTGCGGCAGTCGTCGATCTAGAGGGCCTGCACCTCATGCCCGGTCTCGTCGATGGGCTCGTGAACTTCGACGCCGAGCACGATGCGCTCTACCTCGGTGCCGGCGTGACACTCGTGCGGGACGTCGGGAACGACCTCGGTCGCATGACGATCGAGCGCACCCGCGAGGCGCGCGAGCGCAATCCGGGACCGTGGATCTGGAGCGCGGGTGCCGTGCTCGACGGTGCTCCGCCGCAAACCTTGAACGCCATCGTCCTCGACTCCGCGCAGAGTGCCGAGGACAAGTTGAAGGTGCTGTTCGAGCTCGAGGAACCGCCCAACTACCTCGCGTTCCTGCCCGGTCTGCCGCGCGCGGCGTACGCGATCGCGCTGACGAAGGCGCACGCGGAGCGACGACAGGTGTGGGGCACGCTCCCGCGCGGCATGAAGCTCGAGGAAGCGCTGGATGCCGGTCAGGACGGCATCTTCCACCTCGACTCGTTCCTCCCGCCGGGCAAGACGTGGGAGACCGTGACCACGGAGGACCTCGCGCCCGCGATCGAACTCTGTGTGGCGAAGCGCATCGCCGTGACGCCGACGCTCGCGTTGTGGGGACGGGCCCTCGTCGCGCCGAAGGAAGACTCGACGGACTTGGCGTATCTCTCACCGTTCTACCTCGAGACGTGGAACGCCGACGCCATCGTGCGCCGTCGCATGGCGACGGTTGCGCATCTCAACAAGGGCAAAGCCGTCGTCGAGGCGCAGCAGCGATTCGTGAAGGCACTGCACGATCGCGGCGTGCGGCTCGTGCCCGGCAGCGCGACACCGAACCCGTGGTTGTTCCCGGGTCGTGCCTTGCTCGACGAACTCTCGATGTGGCGCGGTGCCGGGATTTCCATCGCGGATTGCGTGCGCGCGGCGACGGCTGGCGCGTGCGAGACGTTGGGGATCGAACTGCGAGGCACGATCCGCAAGGCGAAGATCGCCGATTTGATCGCGGTGCGCTCTGATCCGACACAGGACCTCGCGGCGTTGTACCGACCCGAGGTGGTCGTCGTGCGCGGCCGAGTCCTGAAGCGCTCGGTGCTCGACGCGCGGGCCGAGGAGCTGCGCGCGGCGCAGTCGAAAGTGCGCGAGGCCCTCACGCGACCGCTCGAGGTCGAACCGCCGACGATGCCGAATGGTGACCCCATCCTCAGCGGCTACGTCGAGACGCGCGCGATCGGTGTACGCATTTCGGCCGAGCGTTTCGTGGTCGCACGGCGTTTCGATGGCGCGCTCGTCTACGTCGGTCGTGTGCGCACGGTCGGACAAGGAGCTCTGCCCGATACGGAAACGCTCGTCACGCAGGTGATCGAGGACGGCGACCTCTCCGCGTTCGACGTCTCGATGCGGACGGGTGCGAAGACGGTGGAGGTGCACGGCGAAATCGCCGGGGGACGCATGAACGTGTCGCGGAAGTTCGACGGGATCCCCGTCGACAACGTGCCGGTCCAGCAACGGCTCGCGCTCGTCGATTGCGGTAGCGCCACCGCTTGGCTCGTGCTCGGCTATCACAAGAGGCCCGGCGCGTTCCAGGTCGCGTTCTTCGAGAACTACGACCCGGCGACGGGACCGTGGGAAATGGCCCTCGATCCCGAGGCTTCGACGCATTATTTGCGCATGCTCGGTTCGCAAGAGGCCATCGTGAAGTACGACGCGTTCGGCGTGCCGACCGAAGTGCAACGTCAATCGGGCAACGGGACGTCGACGATGGTGCTGCTCGAGTCGAAGATCCTCGATGCGCGCGGCTTGCCGATGTCCGCGGAGAAGAAGGCGGAAGCGCCGCAGCGTCCGCCTCCCGGCGCGAAGGCTGGCGCGCCGGACGGCGCGAAGGACGGCGCGAAGGCCGGCGCGAAGGACGGCGCGGCGCGCCCCGCCGAGGCCGGGGCTCCCGAGCCGAAGTAGCGTGATGGACGAGCGATCACGAGCGCCCGCGCGCGTCGCGAGCGAACGCAATGCCGCTGTGCCCGTCGCGGCACCGGCCGAGTTCCGTCCGCTCGCGCTGAAGTCGCTGACCGTCTGGCCGCCCGTCGTCCTGGCGCCGATGGCCGGCGTCACGAACTATCCGTTCCGCAGCATTTGCCGCGAGCAGGGCGCGGGTCTCTACGTGTCCGAGATGATCTCGGCGCGCGGCTATCTGAACGGCAATCGCGTCACGCGGCTGCTCGCTTCGAGCGCACCCGACGAAGTTCCGCGCAGCGTGCAGATGTACGGCACATTGGCCTCCGAAGTGCTCGAGATGGCGCAGAGCCTGGTCGATTCGGGCGTGCAACACCTCGACATGAACTTCGGCTGTCCGGTGCCGAAGGTCACGCGTTGCGGCGGCGGCAGTGCGATCCCCGTGAAGCCGAAACTCCTCGCCGCGATCGTCCGTGCGGCCGTGAAGGGCGCGGGCGACGTGCCCCTCACGATCAAGGTGCGCAAGGGCGTCGACGACGACTTGTTGACCTTCCTCGATGCCGGACGCGTCGCCGAGGCCGAAGGGGCGGTCGCAATCGGACTTCATGCCCGCACAGCGCAGGAGCTCTACTCCGGCGAAGCCGATTGGAGCGCGATCGCGGAGCTCAAGAATGCCGTTTCGATCCCGGTGCTCGGTAACGGAGACATCTGGGAAGCGTTCGACGCCCTGCGGATGATGCGCGAGACCGGTTGCGACGGCGTCATCGTGGGTCGCGGTTGTCTCGGTCGGCCGTGGCTCTTCGCCGAGCTCGCCGCGGTGTTCGACGGACGCGAGCCGGTCGCTCCGCCGAACCTCGGTCGCGTCGTGGAAATCATGACCGACCATGCGCATCGACTCGTCGAGTACTTCGGCGAGGAGAACGGGATGCGCCAGATGCGCAAGTGGTGCGCTTGGTACACGAAAGGCTTCCGTGGTTCCGCCGTCGTGCGGGAGGCGCTCGTCCGCGTGCGCACGATCGAAGCGATGCTCGAGGCACTCGCGCCGCTCGATCCGACCGAGCCGTTCCCGATCGCGGCGTTGCGTGCGATTCGTGGCAAGGCCGGATCGCAAGTGCGCGTCATGCTGCCCGAGGGCTGGTTGGACGATCGCGACGGTGACTCTCCTCCGATCGAGAGCGCGCTCGACGACGAGCTTGAGAGTTACGAGGCGTCGCTGTCCGGCGGGTGATGTTCGGTCGGCGACGACCTCGCAGCGCGCTCTTTTGATCCCGGCGCCGAAACGCATGATCTCCGACACCTTGGACACGACGTGGAAGGAACTCGAGACCGACGTCGCCGTCGTCGGAGCCGGAGCGGCAGGACTGTGGGCGGCTGAGCGCGCCGCGCGAGCCGGTGTCTCCGTCCTGCTGCTCGAGAAAACGCCGCGCGCGGGATCCAAGGTCCTCGCATCGGGCGGCACGCGCTGCAACCTGACGACGACGCTCGGTCCGAAACCGGCGGCCGCGCTGTTCGGAAAGCTCGGAGCACGCTTCCTCGACACAGCCTTCCGCGTCTTGCCGCCGGCCGCAGTGCGCGCGCGCTTCGCGGAACTCGGCGTGCCTACGGTCGAAGCGCCGCTACAGAAAATCTTCCCGACGTCGGGCCGTGCCGTCGACGTGCGCGACGCATTGCTCACGGCTGCGCTCGCGGCCGGTGTCCGCGTCGAGTACGAATGCGTGGTCGAACGCGTCGAACCGCGCGACGGTGGAACCTGGACGATCGTTCTCGCGGGCGGTCGTGTCGTCCGTACCGCTCGCGCGATTTTGTGTCCCGGCGGGAAGAGTTATCCGCGCACGGGCACGACGGGCGACGGGTATCGCTGGCTCGACGATCTCGGACTCGAAGAGGTCGAGCCCGTGCCCGCGCTCGCGCCGCTCGCGAGTCCAGCCAAGTGGGTGCACGCGCTCGCCGGGATCTCCATCCAAGATGGTGAAGCGCGGCTCGTCGACGGTGAGGGGACCGTGCTCGGCCGTCGTCGGCGACCCATCGTTTTCACCCACCACGGGATCTCGGGGCCCGGCGCGATGGATCTCGCCGAGGGCGTTGCGCGTGCGCGTTCCGCTGCGACTCGCGCACGAGTGCGCATGGATCTCTCGGTACGCCTCGATCTCGCGCCGGACCTCGAGATCGAAGCCTTGCGCGCGTTGCTCTTGGAAGCCGGAGCGCGCCCGGGCGGTCCATCTCTTTCGCGCGTGCTGCCCATCGAAGTTCCGCGACGTCTCCTCGAAGCCGTGTCGCGACAAGCCGGATTGCGCGAGCCCGATCCGCGCGCGAACCAGATCGAACGCGAAGCTCGGACGCGGATCGTCGATGCGCTCAAAGGTCTGGCGGTTCCGGTCGACGACACGCTCGGTTACGACCAAGCCGAAGTGACGGCGGGTGGCCTCGCGTTGCACGAACTCGACGCAGGCTCCATGCGCGTCAAGAAGCACGCCGGTCTCTTCGTCATCGGCGAACTCCTCGATTTGCAGGGACCGATCGGTGGATTGAACTTCCAGGCCGCATTCGCGACGGCCGAGCTCGCGGGTGCCGCGGCGAGTCGCTGACACGACCTCGACTTCGTGGGCTGGGCGTGACCCGCGAGCTTCGCCGACGCGGTGCCGCGTCCGAGGTGTTCACTAGGGGGGAGGCCCCGGCTTCCGGCTTCGCGACACTCGTGCGAAGCTTTTGAAGTGCCGGGTGCACGCCCATCTCGAGCGGGCGCCCGTGATGCACGCACGGCAGCAAGTTCCGCAGAGAACGCGGCGACCTGGTGCCGATCTCCAAGCTCCCCCTTTTCGAGGATCTTCCATGCAGCTCCGCTTCGCAATCGCCCTCGTGCTCTCGTCGCCGTTCGCGGCCGCCCAGAGCTTCAACATCGACGTCGGCGACGATCCCATCGCCAGCACCTTCGGCGCGCCGGCGGCGACGTTCGGCGCGGCCGCGACGCAGCCGGGATTCTGGAACGCGCTCACCGATGGCGCGGGCGGCGTGAACATCCCTCCGCCGACTTCCGTGCCTTGGTACGTGGCGACGCTCTCCGACCTCAGCGGCACGCCGACGTCGGTGACGACATCGTGCGTCGTGAACGCGACGTCGAACTCGGTCGCGGACTTCGAGTTCGACAACCCCGCGACGAGCGGAGACAACCAAGCGTTGATGGACGACTGCGGTGATGTCGGCGGCGTGGGGTCGACGGCGACCTGGACGATCTCGGGGCTGCAGAACGGTTCGTACGACGTCTACGTCTATGCCTGGGCACCCGACAGCTCCACCTTCATCACGCGGGTCAACCTCGGAGCCAGCCAGCAAACGTCGGGCGGAGCGTGGCCGAACGGGTTCGTGCTCGGGACGACGCACACGCTCCATTCGACTGTCGTCACCGCCGGGACGATCACGATCGGATTCGCGACCGTCAGCGGGTTCGGTTCGTGCAACGGCATCCAACTGAAGCGCACGGCGTCCACACCGGCGACGAGCTTCTGCTTCGGTGACGGAACGGGTACGGCCTGTCCGTGCGGGAACGCGGGCGCTGTCGGCAACGGCTGCGCGCACTCGTTGAGCGCGGCGGGCGGCAACCTGGCGGCGAGCGGCCTCGCGAGCATCGGCGCGGACACGTTCACCCTGCTCGGCACCAACATGCCGAACGCCAGCGCGCTGTACTTCCAAGGCACGACCGTGCTCGCCGGGTCGCTCTTCGGTGACGGTCTGCGTTGTGCGGGAGGCACCGTGATCCGACTCGGAACGAAGACCAATGCTTCGGGCGCGAGTCAGTACCCCGTGGCCGGCGATCTGAGCGTTTCGGTGCGCGGCGCCTGCGCGTCGGGTGATTTCCGCACGTACCAGTGCTGGTATCGCAACGCGGCCGCCTTCTGCACGGCCTCGACGTTCAACTTGACGAACGGCGTGAGCGTCACGTGGATCCCGTAAGCCTGGGTGAGCCCTTCCACCGCCGTGTGACGGGCTCGTCGAAGTGAACTGTGCGCGGCTGACCTCGGTGGGTCAGCCGCGCACGTTTCCCGCGGCGGTCGTCAGCGCCGAATCGCTGCGAGAGCGGTGGCGGCGCGCTCGACGAGCGTCGTGTCGCTGCGCTCGCGAGCCAAACGCTGACCGTGTTCCAGCGCAGCCGTCGCGTTCGCGGATTCGCCGATCCGGGCGAGTGTTTCGCCCAACGCGATCCAGCTCTCGGGTTCGCCGGGTCGAAGACGCGCGGCGATTTCGCGGTGTGGGAGCGCATCGCGCGGGCGCTCCAGCGCCTCGAGCGCCCGCGCCAAGAGTACGTGCGTCACGACGTCGTCCTCGAGTTGCTCGGCGATGATCGTGAGCTCGGCGCGCGCATCCTCGGTGCGCCCGAGGTCGAGGAGGAGCGCGGCGCGCGTCCGTCGCCACTTGGGTTCGTCGACGCGAACGGCGCGGCCACGCTCGATGCCGGCGTCGACCATGTCGAGCGCGCGGGCGACGAGTTCCCGGCGACGATCGGGCTCCAATTCGGCGGTCAGGCGCAGGATGCCGCCGGCGTTCACGATGTGCGCGGGGTTTTGGCTGCGTCGAAATGCTCGCTCGTAGTGCTCCGCAGCGCGCGCGAGCAATCGACGCTTCTCCAGAGCATCGCGGTTCGCGTCACTCTTCCGCGCCAGCACGCTGGCCATGTGCGAGTTCGCGACTGCACTCGCGGGATCGTGCTCGAGAGCGCGCCGCCAGAGAGTCTCGGAGTCGTGCCAGACGCGCGACTGCGAGCGCGCAGCGAGCACGAGCACGACGACGATCAGTGTGGAGAGAGCGATGGATCCCACGCGACCGATTCGCGGATGCGCCAAGCCGACGGCCGCGACGATCGCAAAGGGGATACAGGCCAGGTACGAGTAGCGATCCGCGACGAGTTGAGGACCCGCTTGAGCCAGGCCGCTCACCGGGGCCAGCACGATCAGGAACGCGAGCCAAGCGTGGAATGCCCACGGTCTGCGCCGTTGCAGCCGGAAGGCTGCGACCGTGAGCACGACAGCGAGTGCCAGTGAGAGCACGTAGCGGGGCGCGACGAGCTCCACGGCCGGCGGAAGTTCGTAGTGGGGTGCGAGGTCAAGAGGGACAAGACTGCGCCACACGTAGAAACACACGCCGTATCCGGCTTGGATCGTGCGGGTCAGGAGGCCGTGCTCCGACCACGGCACGCGCGCGTCGGTCGCCGTCGCGTGCGCACGCGACGTGACGATCGCGACGGTGAGCGACATCACGGCGAACGGGAGCTTCTCGAGGAGCAGCCGCTGCCAGCTCGCTCCGCGGGACCGGCGCGCGAACACGAGGTCGAGCACCAAAAAGAGCGCGGGCAGGACGATGCCCCAGGCCTTCGCGGTGAGCGACACGGTCTGGAGCAGGAGTGTCGCGACGTACGCCGCGCGGCCTCCGCTCCGAGCGAAGCGAGTCCAAGCGAGGAGTGCGAGGACGAAGAAGGCTCCCGAGACCAGGTCCCGGCGCTCGGTGATCCAGCAGACGGACTCGCAGCGCAACGGGTGGACGGCGAACAGTGCCGCGGCGAGGCCCGCCGTCGCGATACGGCGTCGCTCGTCCCACTTCGCGGCGAGCTCGTCGAGGAGCGACCGAGCGAGCGCGAAGACGGCGATCGCGGTCGCCGCGTGCCACGCGAGGTTCACCGCGTGCAGCGCGCGAGGCTCCGGACCGAAGAGCTCGTGATCGATGCCGAACGTGAACCAGGTCAGCGGGATCCAGTGCCCCGTGTGGAAGGTGGTGGCCATCCACACGAGGTTTTCGCGCTCGAGTCCGCGCCAACGCAGATTCTCCACGAAGTTCCGATCGTCGTCCCAGTCGACGAACCCAGCCTCGAGCGCGGGTTGGAACGCGAGAGCGACGAGGATCACGAGAGCGGCGCACACCGCGAGCACGAGGCCACGGTGCGGCGATCGGTCGCCGCGCCCCGCGTTACGGTGCGGCGATCGGTCGCCGCGCCCCGCGTTACGGTGCGGCGATCGGTCGCCGCGCCCCGCGTTTTCGCGCGGCGATCGGTCGCCGCGCCCCGCGTTTTCGTGCGGCGATCGGTCGCCGCGCCCCGCGTTGCCGTGCGGCGATCGGTCGCCGCGCCCCGCGTTTTCGCGCGGCGATCGGTTGCCGCGCCCCGCGTTCGTCATGGTCGAGATCCCGCTGGATCAGCGCTGGACGGGCTAGCGCGCAGGAGGGTGACTCCCGCGCGTCTTCGACCCGGCCGAGACGGGACCTCGTGGCCCCGCTGGATCACGCGGGGACCAACTCCGCTTCCATCTTCGGCTCGTACTTCCCACTGCGTGCGAGACCGTTCAAGCGCGCGCGCGCCGCGAAGAGCTTCTGGCCCTTGCCGACGTTCTCCGGCTTCCCGCCCCACGCCTTGAGCGCTTCGTCCTGCAGCGCGCGGCCGTAGGAGAAGCTGACTTGCCAGGGCAGCGGGCCCTTCGCGTTCATCAGCGAAAGGTGATGTGTCGCTTGCGAAGCGCTTTGACCACCCGAGAGGAACACGATGCCCGGCACGGCGGCCGGCACCGTCCGGCGAAAGCACTGGAGAGAGAGTTCGGCGACGAGCTCCGGAGTCGCTTGCGCCGCGCACTTCTTGCCCGCGATGACCATGTTCGGCTTGAGGAGCATGCCTTCGAGCACGACGCAGTGGTCGTAGAGTGCGTCGAACGTCTCGTGGAGCGTTTGCTCCGTGACCTCTAGGCAGCGTTGGATCGTGTTGTCGCCGTCCATGAGGACTTCGGGTTCGACGATCGGCACGATGTCTTGCTCCTGGCACAGCGCGGCGTAGCGCGCGAGCAGGATCGCGTTCTCGCGCAAGTTCGGCAGCGTCGGGATCGTGTTGCCGATCGTGATCACCGCGCGCCACTTCGCGAAGCGTGCGCCGAGCTGACGGTACTTCGCGAGGCGCTCGCGCAGTCCGTCGAGACCCTGCGTGATCTTCTCGTCCGGGCTGCCGGTCATCGCGACGGTACCGGCGTCGACCTTGATGCCGGGTATCGAGCCGCTTTTCGCGAGGACTTCGGGAAACGGCGTCCCGGACAGACCCTTCTGCTGGATCGTCTCGTCGAAGAGGATCACGCCGCTGACGTGGTCGCCGAAGCCCTTCGCGGTGAAGAGCATGTCGCGGTACGCACGACGGTTGTCCTCGGTGTTAGCGAGTCCGATCGACTGGAAGCGCTTCTCGATGGTCCCATGGCTCTCATCGGCGGCCAGGATGCCCTTGCTTGGCGCCACGAGGGCCCGTGCAGTCGTCTCGAGTTCTTTCACGTTCATGAGGTGAGTCTGTCTCTCAGCGGTCGCCGTGCGACCGTTCGGCCTTTGCTCCCGTCGCCCCGCGCAACCGCGCGAAAGCGCCGTATTCGTCGAGAACGCCGTGCAGGACCGCGCGGACCGTCTCTCCCTCGGCGGCGAGGGTCGCACCGCGGGCGACACCGCGCTGGTACATCGCTCCGTCGCGGGTGCACTCCGCGACCCAACCGCCGAGGAACTCCTTCCAGCCTGCGGCGTTCGGCAACCGGGCCCCGAGCTTCGTCGGCGTCGACTCGCTGACTTCCCACAACGCGTGGAAGTTGTCGATCGAGCCGCCGTAGCCGCAGCACAGTTCGGGTGCTGCTTCGAGGTAGGTCGCGGCGATCGCGGCGCGCAGTTCACGCTGCCGATGCGCGGGTTGGAAGAGGTCCGCGATGCGGGCGTACAGCGACGCCTGTCGATCGCCCGGCACGATCGAAGTCCACGTCGTCCAATCGTCGAGGACCGTGTTCACGATCCCCAGGCAGTCGACGTCCGGCATCTCGATCTCGTCCCCCGAGCGCCAAGCGTCGTAGAGCGTGATCCCCGTGTAGGCGTTGCCGGAACGGTCGGTGTAGGCGTGCGCGAACGCCGCGTGCGACTTCCTCTCCGAACCGTCGTCGAGAGTGCGCTCGACCAGCGCTTGGACGAGATCGGCGTTCGGGGGCAGACCGCGCAGCGCGAGTTCGAAGACGCGCTCGGGC
>Ga0163148_10001557_pt1 | contig 29524 bp, 29 predicted proteins | sample OliLakLV19MP7P2_FD_148606 | JGI IMG/M metagenome (GOLD analysis project Ga0163148, IMG submission 148606) | Freshwater microbial mat bacterial communities from Lake Vanda, McMurdo Dry Valleys, Antarctica- Oligotrophic Lake LV.19.MP7.P2 | ecosystem: Environmental > Aquatic > Freshwater > Lake >... | reverse complement strand
TCTTTATATGGATAGTGTATTGTCTTCTTGAAACCATATCAACCCCATAAGCCAATAGTTTGTTATCCATACTTACTTTGAAACCGGTTGCTGAAAAATAATTGTGACCTTCGGCCATCGCATTTACATCCAGCAATACTTCTTCACTTGCATCCAGTGTACCTTTCTTTCTGCAATACAAAAAATAATCTTTGCCTTCAACCACACGGGTATAATAAAAATAGCCGTTCTCAAATACAGGCACGCTTTCATCTTTCTCTTTAATCCTTGCCTTCATTTCAGTATATAACTTATCCTGCAAGCTGTTAGTTCCGGCCATCATGGTATCAAAATATTTATTTTCTGCTACCAGGTAATCCACCACTTTATTGCTATCAGGGCCCTTTTTAAAATAGTCGTTCAGCCAGTAATAATTATCGGTGATGGTATCACCATGTGCAATTAATTGATGAGGGATTTTTTCACAAATGGGTGCTGTACTATTTGCGGGCCAGTTAAATGCGGTCTTTTTCATATCAGAATTATTATTGCAGGCGATTAATATAACAGAAGTAACAACTGCATGGGTAAACTGTTTGTATGTCATGCGAAAAGTGTTTTTAGTATTTAAAACTATGTAAAATAATATAACCTATCAAAATGCTTTACAAAAATTGGATTAACGGTTTACAGATCAGCAACAATTTCCTTTACCAGGTTTAATTCAAACCCCTTCATTAATAAATGATCCTGTAGTTTCTTTTTTTTGATGAAAATATTTTTTTCGCTTTTAAGGGAGTTGCTTTTAAGGTCTGCTAATTTGTATAAAGTTTTTGAATACGCAGCGTTATCAATTAGCGAGAGCGCTTTTTTTATACAATAATCACTTACCCATTTTTGCTTTAACTCATATTTAATCTTCACTTTACCCCATTGTTTTATCCGGAACTTTCCGCCCGCAAATTGAATAGCAAAACGTTCTTCGTTCAGGTAATTTTCTTCTATCAGTTTGCTGAGTATTTCTTCTACCTCCACTTTCAATAAACCATAACTATATAGTCGCTCTTTTACTTCGCTGTGGCAACGCTCCTGGTAAGCACAGTACTGTTTAATCTTTCCAAAGGCCTGCTGAGGGGTTTGTTTTTGTTGCTGCATCATCTGCACGCAAGATAAGGAAATGGGGAATGGGGATAGGGAATGGTGAATGGTGAATAGCTTACAGCGAGAGCAAAGCGACATTCAATGCGGCACAAGAATATATTGGTATGTTGCGGCTTTATCAGGTTTGATGAAGTTGAAAAACAATGTTGGGTTGTTTACTAATGCTGGCGCTTTTCTACATCGGGGTTTCATGGAGTGGTCTTTTATTTTTTGTAGCGCATGTGATGAAAACCTCGCCGGGACAAACGGCAGGCTCTTTTGCAAGGTTGGCTTTTGTGTGGCGGCCTTGTGTGCCTTGTAAATGTGCCTGACTTGGTGCGTTGGCTTATTAGGGTAGTCAAATTATAAGGTCTAAATCATCTAAAAGAACATTTGAATTATTTATAATCTGCAATTTTAATTAGCTTGGTCACATTCATTACAATAATTTTCCTGCCTTTTGTTTCAAGTATTTTGTCCGCTTTAAATTCTGAAAGCACTCTCACAACATTTTCTCTTGCTGTTCCAACAAGACTGGCTAAGTCATCTCTGCTCATATTTATTTCTACAGGCATACCAGCCTTAAAATTTATTTTATATTTTTCTCTCAAAACAATTAGTTGCAGTGCCAGCCTTTCCCTTACAGATTTTTGTGCAAACATACTGAGGCTGTTTGCCAAAACAGCAAACTCATGGCTTAGGGTTTTCAATAAACGGCTGCTTAAAACTTTTGAATGATTCAATGTTTCTAAAAAATCTTCTTTTGGTATAAATGCAATCCTGCTTTCTTCCAATGCTGCTGCACAATCGGGATAGCGGTCTTCGGAAAGTATGGCATGGTAACCTAATAATTCGCCTGTGTTTGCTACATAAATAATTTGCTCTTTAGCATCTTTGTCTAATTTGTATTTTTTTACTTTCCCGTTAATGATGTAAAATATGCCTGAAGGATAACCGCCTTCTCTGAAAATTATTTCCCCTTTTTTATATACCTGTTCCGATTTATTACCTGTCAATATTTCCAAATCAACCACAGGCAAATCTGCCAGTATGGATTCACTTTTAAAATCCCATTTATCTATTGGAAATACGCCTTTAATACTCATTTTAGCCGCAAATTTACCCTTTTAAAAATTGATAAAACTCACTTTTTTGATTGATATTGTTTACCGCAATGGGTAGTATTGCAAGGTAACTTTGCACTATGAATAAACAACTATCAACCAGAAAAGACCAGTATTACACCAAAGACCATGAATGGATTGACTTTCAGGGTACAGTTGCCTACACTGGTATTTGTAAGTTTAAGCTAACAGGCTTAAAACAAATACAAGAGATAAGTTTTAATGAACCTGCTGGTTTTAAAAAACAGGGCGAAGTTATTGCTACGGTAAAGTATAATGATTACCTGATAGAAGCCCACATGCCTGTTGATGGAAAAGTATTACAGGTAAATGAAAAATTAGTTTCCGGCAATCCAAATATTTTACTTGATTGTTCCGAAAGCAGTGCCTGGATAGCTTTAATTGTACCATCTCTGCCACACGAAAGAAAAGATTTACTGCTACCCAAACAATACCAGATGAATGGTAAAAGTAAATACGCAAAATAATAACCTTGAACCTGTAAACATAAAAATATGCCTTTACTCGAAAAAAGAATTCATATAGAAAATTGGTTTAGTTCTGATGCACAGTTTAACCAGCTTTATCCTTCATCTATTCAGTTGCTTGCACAGCGGCACTGGACACCGTTGGTTGTTGCCAGAAAAGCTGCTAATTTTTTAGCTGCTGAAAGCAATGTAAGGATATTAGACATTGGAAGTGGGGTAGGGAAATTTTGTTTGGCTGCTGCTCATTACAAACCTAAGGCATTGTATCATGGAATTGAACAAAGAAGAAGACTAATCACGCACGCAGAGACAGCAAGAGAATTACTCGGACTTGAAAATGTTGCATTCATGAATGGGAATTTTACTCAAATAGATTTCAGGAACTATAACCACTTTTATTTTTATAATGCTTTTTATGAAAATATAACAGGTACTAATAAAATCGACAATAGTATTGATTATTCGCTGGAGTTGTATAATTATTATAACCGCTATTTGTATAAACAATTAGAACGAAAGCCCCCTGGTACCCGGCTTGCTTCTTTTCATAGTCTGGAAGATGAAATACCGAAAGGATACCATATCGTAGGTTCTGAAATGAATGACTTGTTAAAGTTTTGGATTAAATCATAAATTAAATCATGATGATAAATTTTGATTTCGAGACAAAAGAAATTATTGCTGCTTTAAAACTGGCTGAAGGCTATTTGGATTGTGAAAACATAATTACAAGTAATATGAAAAAGCATGTAGTAAATGACATTGAAGTAAATGTGATTGAAGGCTACCTTAAGAAACTGCAAAAATATTTTGAAGATAAAACGGTAATAAATAGGGGCAATAATGATTGTGTAAACTATACGTATGCAGCAGGTTTTTTAAATACAATAAATGCAACTCCTTACTGGCACAGTTGGAATAAGACTACCAATTAATAAATGCAAAATAATGTTTACGATGAATAACGATACGAAAGATAAAGCACACAATTATTTGTGGACAATATTTAATCAAAAATGTCCTCATTGCAGGCAGGGAAATATGTTTAAGGACAAGAGTTCTTATCATCTAAAAACTTTTATGAAGATGTATGATAACTGCCCTGTTTGTGGGCAGGAAATGGAAATTGAAGAAGGGTTTTATATAGGCACTGGCTATGTAAGTTATGCACTTACTGTTGCATTTTCTGTTTCTACATTTGTAGCTTGGTGTGTGCTAATAGGAATCTCTGTAGATGATAACAGGGTATTTTGGTGGCTTGGCACAAATGCGTTTCTGCTGTTATTGGTTCAGCCTTATTTCATGCGGTTATCAAGGGTTATCTGGCTGTCTTTTTTTGTGAAGTATGATGCCAACTGGAAAGCTGAACAAAATAAAATAATTGCTGCATAAGATTTTGCAATAAAATACTTCCAATGAAAAACCAGATTACAAATTCCCTGAAACCAGATTGCAAAGGTTGTTAAAGGGAAATGAAAGATTTTTACTTTTAAAACTAATCCAACCGCCTGAAGACTTAAGAAAATTAAAGGATGTTGCCAAAGGGCAGCATCCTTTTGCGGTAAGTTTATTTTTTCATTAAACACTTTAGTATGTCATTATCATTAACAGAACATCGTACTAAGCTCATTAGAAAAATCATGTTAGCTTCTTCTCAGGATGAAGTAAATCGATATATAGATACTGCAATGAAAAGCCTGCAACAAAACAAACTAAATAGTCATATTATTACAAGGTTTACTGATAAAATGTTGGATGAACTTGAATCATTTAGCCCAATGAATAAAGAGGCACAACAATGGAGTAATATTAAGATGGCGAGGATTTGTTTTAACCAGCTAAAGAGAAAACTTGAAAATGTACCACAACAATAAATTATTACCCATGTTTAAACCAAAAATATTTGATACATTAAAAAACTACAATCGTCAACAGTTCACAAAAGATTTATTGGCTGGCGTAATAGTCGGTATTGTGGCAATACCGCTTGCTATTGCCTTTGCCATAGCTTCCGGCGTATCGCCGGAGAAAGGTTTATATACAGCCGTTATTGCCGGTTTCATAATTTCTGCAATGGGTGGCAGCCGTGTACAGATTGGTGGCCCCACGGGTGCATTTATTGTAATTGTCTACGGCATTGTACAGGTGCATGGGGTAAATGGTTTAATCATTGCCACTTTTATGGCTGGTGTAATGCTTATCATTATGGGCTTTACCCGTTGGGTTCTGTAATAAAATTTATTCCACATCCCTTAATCATTGGGTTTACAAGTGGTATCGCCATTCTTATATTTTCTTCTCAAATGAAGGATTTTTTTGGTTTGAAGATGGGGGCTGTACCGACAGATTTTTTAGACAAATGGAAAAGCTATATTAAAGTTTTGGGTCAGTTAATATTTATGCTGCTGCAATAGCCGCAGTAACAGTGGCTATCATTTTACTGTGGCCAAAAGTTACGCATAAAATACCCGGTTCCCTTATTGCAATATTGGTAACTACAGCAGCCATGCAATTATTGCAACTTCCTGTTGATACCATTGGCAGTAGGTTCGGAAGCATCCCTTCCTCATTGCCAATGCCCGTAATTCCTCATGTAGATTTTGCCACTATTAAAAATTTAATACAGCCAGCTTTTACTATTGCTTTATTGGGTGGAATTGAATCTTTATTATCGGCAGTTGTTTCTGATGGTATGATTGGTGGCATTCATAAATCGAATATGGAATTAATAGCACAGGGAACAGCAAATATATTCTCTTCAATCTTTGGCGGAATTCCTGCTACTGGTGCAATTGCCCGTACTGCCACCAATGTTAAAAACGGTGGACGCACACCTGTAGCTGGAATTGTACATGCCATAACGCTGTTGCTTATAATGTTGTTTGTTGGTAAGTGGGCTGCGTTGATACCAATGGCAACATTGGCAGGAATTTTAATTGTAGTGGCTTATAATATGAGTGAGTGGGAAAGTTTTGTTTCTGTTTTCAAAGGCCCACGAAGTGATGTGGCTGTACTATTAACAACGTTTTTGTTAACAGTATTAGTTGACCTTACTGTTGCTATTGAAATAGGAATGGTGTTAGCCGTATTCCTCTTTATGCGTAAAATGATAAAGTTTAGTGATGTAAGTATTTTGACAAAAGATATTGATGACAATGGTAATGGAAAAGACAAAGAAGCGATAAGTAATTTTTCTATTCCGCATGATGTTGAAGTGTTTGAAATAACCGGGTCACTATTTTTTGGGGCAGCTTATAAATTTAAAGATGCGATGAGGTTTATCGAGAAGCCACCAAAAATATTAATCATCCGAATGAGGCAGGTTCCCATCATTGATGCAACAGGAATAAGAACTTTGGAAGAAGTATATAAAGAGTCAAAGCACAGGGGAACAAAACTGATTTTATCCGAAGTACACAGTCAGCAGGTGATGAAAGAATTACAAGATGTAAGATTACTTTTTTCTATTGGTAAAGGCAATGTAACGGATAGCTTTGAAGAAGCGTTGTCCAGAAGTATTGTGTTGTTACAAGATACAAGCCACAATAAAAATATCCCGCTGGCTGATTAGCATTTGCATTATAATAGTTTTTGGGTGTCAAAAAATGTCGAACCCGAAAAGTGTTTGCCCTTTGTTGGCAATTGCAGCTCTTTTTCAAGGTTGGCTTTTGTGCGGTCGGTTTTGTGTGCCTTGTAAATGTGCTGCAATGTGCGGTGGGTGTTTAGGACTTTGCATTGAATATCCTGTCACTTGAAGGTGATCGGAATTTCGTTTTAGGGTTGCGTACAACGATCGGGTATTGCTGCAGGCAGGGAATTCATTACTGTGTCCGACCCCAACCGCTGATGAATAAAGATATAAAAGTAGAAGATAACAACCAAAGCCCACCGATGTTTGTCCTGCCCACAACCGAAGCTGATAGCGAACCACAGCCGAAGATAACAATGTCCAGCCCTGCTTGCAGCAATAACTTTGTTGCCTGCTGTGCTATGTCAGACTGCTTAATTTGTTTGTCAAAATAATGAAGCTTGCACAATTTTCTTCGGATGAAATGTTCCGATAATTACAAAAGGATTCGGCGCAATTAAATGAAATTCTCTTGTCGTACCTAAAAACAAATACAAGTCTTTTGTCTTAGCGAAATCGTCAAAATATTTCTTCTTAACATCTTCACAAGCCTTTACTTCATCGCCTTCGTGTCTTTTCAAGCAGTTCCAATATAACTGACCGATTTCCCAATCTTCAATCATCATCGTTCTTTCTATACCATCGTCACTTATAAACTTGTACGAAAATTTGTAAGGAAGTTTTTGAACTACTTCAAATGGGTTGTCAGAGTTTTGAAAAAGATTTAATTGTTGAGCCTTGGCTTTGAGAGTGTCAAGTTTCTTTTTGTCCCATTCTCTATCAACCCTCTCAATTTTAAAATCTAAAATTTCTTTCGGTCTTAAAACAGCTAGTGAAGTATATTTTGTATTGTCTTTTGCCTGGGCAATAAGTTCTGTCATGTTGGTATGAACATTTTTAAGGACAATTTCCTTTCTAAGTCTCCAACTATCTCCCGTTCCTAAATGGTTAACGAAATTAAACGCTGTTTCGATTGATTTTGGTTTATGGCTTTCTAAACGAAAGTCTGAATTGTTCTTTTCAAGGTCAACTTCAATCCAATCATATTTACTGTATTGCTTGTCGTATTTAAGTTTGCGAAATGGAATTGGGTAAACCCTAATCCAACTTCCATCTTCAAGAAAACCTGCGGTACATACAAGTTCGTCATACTTGCTTGAAAGAGTAGGGTATGTTTTAACAGCAATTAGAACTTTGGTCAACGCCATAAACTAAATATGTTTTAATTCATAATTCCATTCAGGTAGTGTTACAATTGCTTCCGCTAAATGTTTTCTATGGCATTGGCAAATATTCGCTTCAAAACAAGTTAAAGCAATTCTTTTTCTATCTTTTAATAAATTCAAGATTCGTTGTTGCTGGATTACAGTTTTCTTTAAATTTTGCTTTTTGTAAATATCAAAAAGGTTATCGTAATCTGTCTGCGTTTTTAATTCTTGCCTTTGGTCAGATTGAATACCAACTTCTGGTATGTGTAAATATTCAATGTTTAAGCTGGCACAAAAAGTTTTCAATTGTGTTTTTGAAAAACCAAACTTCATGCTTAGGGCATTATTTCTAACATCCACTAAAACCTTCACATCATTTTTAATCAACCGATTTAAATACTCTTCTAACGAAATTCCTTCGTAGCCAATCGTATAAAGAATTGTATTGTTATTGATTGGTTTTGCATTTAAAACCTTAGCATATTGTTCCTCATTTAAAATTTGTTTTGCCTTAACGCTGTTGATTGCATAATACTGGTGGTTCAAGTAAGTTACTTTCATCAAAGAATTTGTTGTCAACTTACCGTAAGTAGTTTTAATGTCAATCAATATTTTTTTGTCCTTTTCAGTAAGCGTTTTTACATAGTCAACAGAACCGATTTTTGTAAAACTCGAATGGTCTTCCGATAATTGTCCATGTCCAACCATTGCTGTAAGGTCGGCATTGGCTGAAAATGAATAGCAGCCGTACTTATAAGGAACAAAGGCGTAATCAGGTTTTTTTTGTCTGTTTGCAAACAAAAAAAGCAGTTTCTGCAAGGATATTTTAGGTAAATGCCCGTCAAATGCTTGCATCAAGGCTAATATAATTTTTCGTCTGTAAAACATGTTGTAAAGGTACGAAAATACCCTATAAGGTTTCTACGAAAAGTGAATTTTGTGAGTTAAAGTGTTGTTTGTCCTGCCGAATTTTGTAGGGTTTCACCGAATAGAAGGTAACGTTTTTATAACCTCAAGTTTTTATCAAATACTTACGACCAAACATCTAAAATAATCCTTCTTTACGCAAGTTTTTGTTTCGCTTTTAACTAAAAATGAAAACGATGCTAATACCCCATAACGTAATAAAAGCCAAATTGAAAAATCACCGCTCAATGGATGCCGGATAGAAGTGGAAAGCACGGAACGCAGCGCAGCGGAGTGAGTACTTGCAACGCCCGCCCGGCTAAGCCATTCGGACGGGGATAGCCGGTACTGAAGTTGATGTGGCTACTTCTGCTGATAGCCCATTATTTTCTGCAGGCTGTTTTGGGTATTCAGGTTGCTTCTGTTCTGGCGTAGTTTCATGTAGGGCTCTTTTGTTTTGTATTGCTTATACATTGAAAACCCCGCCGTGACAAAAATTAAAATCAAAAATAACATACCAACAACTTGTGTCAACATTAATCGTACTTTCAAATCCGAATATAAATTTGAAAGATTATGACTCAGAAAGATTTTAAAAAATCATGGAGCTGCTTGCAAAAGCTGGTGGTTGTTTTGTTGTTGGTTGGCATCACTGAAAGCATAAAGGCTCAGCAACTATTGCGGGTGGTGGTGGCAGGTTTAAACCACGATCATGTACATAGCGTGTTGAACCAATTTAATAAAGGCGAGGTGAAAATTGTTGGTATAGTTGAGCCTGATAAACAGTTACAACAGAAATTTAGCAAGCTGTATCACTTGCCGGATTCCTTGTTTTTTGGTGATTTAAAAAAGCTAGTAATTGATAAAAAGCCGGATGCCGTATTGGGCTATAATGAAGTTGCAAAGCATGTGGACATTGTTGAAATTTGTGCTCCCCTGGGTATTGCTGTAATGGTTGAAAAACCACTGGCAGCAACCTTAGCCCAGGCGCAGCGCATGGAGTTGCTGGCCAATAAATTTCATAGCCGGGTGTTGACCAACTTTGAAACCACCTGGTACGCTTCTTACCTGGATGTTTACAATTCCATCAGGCAGGAGGGCATTGGCTCTATTAAAAAAATGGTTGTACATGATGGTCACCAGGGACCTAAAGAGATTGGCTGCAGCCCGGAATTTTTAAGTTGGCTTACAGATCCGGTGCTAAATGGTGCCGGTGCGTTAAATGATTTTGGTTGCTACGGAGCCAATCTGATGACCTGGCTGATGCAAGGCGCCAAACCAACTGCAGTTACTGCCATTGTAAGAAATTATAAGCCGGCTGTTTATCCTAAAGTAGATGATGATGCCACCATTATTTTGGAGTATCCAACTGCTACCGGGCAAATTGAAGCTTCCTGGAACTGGCCGTTTTCTATTAAAGATTTGGAAGTGTTTGGCGAAATCGGCTACCTGCATGCATTGAATGGGGACAGCATTGTTAGTCGCATGCGGGAAAATATTACAGCGGCTAAAAAAGCAAATCCATTGCCTGCACCCATCAATGATGCCATCACCTATTTAACCGCCGTGTTGCAAAATAAAATACCGGGTACCAATGATCAGTCGTCTTTAAAATACAATATGATTGTGATGGAAATATTGGATGCAGCAAAACGTTCAGCAGAAAGCGGTAAAAGAATTTTGTTGTAAAATTGAAGAGATATTACTTTTAATAACGGCACAGCTTAGCCGCACAAAATAAATCATTTTAAACTGACGGATTTTTCTTAGGCAAATCGTTGGGAGTACCAACTGTTGCCATAGTGAGTATTGTATTTTTTTGCGTCTAGGTTTTAAGGAGGGCTTTATTGTTTTTTGTAGTGCATGCGTTGAAAAAATGCCGGTCGGTAAAAATTTACGCCAGCGGCGTAACCTGTTTGTAGCAGATAACAACACAAATAGTCAATTTGCCCCAGCGGGGCAACCTGTTTATACAGCCTGTTAATATCTCGTTTTAATCATAAAATTCGAACAGGTATTCGTCTTTAAATTCAATACCAAATAATTTCAAGAGGCTGGTATATTCTGTTTTAAAACTTTGTTTTTTATGCTGCTCCTTTTGGTTTAGCACATATTTGCATACACGATCAACCTGTGATTTTCCATAAGAAAAAGCACCATAACCATCCTGCCACGAAAATTTGCCATTTATAAAACCTTTGTCGTTTATCCAGTTATTGCTTGCCCGTTTTACATCCAATACTAGGTTTGAAATTGGGATGGCCGGGTTCAGACCAATAAACAGGTGGATGTGATCAGGCATTCCATTAATGGCGAGCATTTTATGCTTATCATTTTGCACGACAACAGTGATGTATTTATACAATTCTTCTTCCCATGAATTTTGTATAAAACTTTTTCTGCCTCTTACAGCAAAAACCAATTGAATGTATAATTGTATGTAGGTATCTCCCATAATTTATTTTTTACAGGTTGCCCCTGCCGGGGCAATGATCATTAAATATAGGATTTTTCTACAAACAGATTGCACCGCTGGTGCAAAAGGAATGCATTTTTGCGTAGAGGTTTTGCAGACGGTTATTTTATTTTTTGTTACCTATGCAATGAAAATCCGACAGTAATAAAACTCATTCACGTGCAGCTCTAAATCGGGGTTTCAGTAAGGCCATTTTTTTTGTAGCGTATCCGATGAGAACCCGGTCGGTAAAAATTTACGCCAGCGGCGTAACCTGTTTGTAGATAATAAAACATAATGCAATTTACCCTAGTGGGGCACCCTGTCTATCTTCCTGTTATCTCCAATGATTCATTTTTTATAGGGTTCCCCTCTGAAACAATCACTATTAAATATATTTTCTACAAATAGATTGCACCGCTGGTGGAAATGAGCGCATTTCTATGTCTGAGTTTGGACTTCAAACTTAAAAAAAGCAAAAAAATTTCGCCAGCAGCCGTTTTTATTTTTATCGTTGCATTTTAGTCCATCTATCCAATTTTTGTTAAACTTTATTAGCAACATCATTTTTACCGTATAACATTTATCTTGCAGCACTAAAATATTTTTTATGGAATATAATAAATTGGTGTCTATTACAGGAATGGGTGGATTGTATGAACTATTGTCTTCAAAAGCAGATGGTGGAGTTGTGCGTTCACTGGAAGATAAAACCAGCAAGTTTGTAAGCACCCGTCTGCATAGTTTTTCTCACCTGGAGAGTGTGGAAATATACACGGTAAACGAAAATGCCAACCTGGTAGATGTACTTACAGCTATGAAAAACAGTACCGAAGCGCTTCCTGATGCCAACGATGCAAAGGCAGTTAAAGCTTACTTTGAGAAAGTATATCCGGAAATTGATTTTGAAAGGGTATATGGCAGCGATATGAAGAAAATGGTTAAATGGTACAGCCTGTTGGTGGCTAATGATGTGGAGATAAAATTATCTGAAAATCCTGAGCATGATGGTGCAGCACACGAAGCAACCACACCAAAAGCAAAAGCTGCAGAGCCAAAGCAAGTAACTACCAAGGCAGCTCCTCCAAAGAAAATTAACAGTCCGAGGAAAATGGCGTAAGAAGCTACCCCCATCCCCTAAAGGGGAGTTAAGGCAAGAGCCTGAAGAAGGCTTAAAGCTATCAACAAATACATGAACTACATTTTTAATTCTCCAGCCCCCCTTTAGGGGATGGGAGCAAAGCCCCTTCAGGCCTATTTTTATGTACACTGCCAACATTCAAAAATTACAACGCCATTTTGTTCCTGCTGATTTTGAGGTAACAGACTGGCAGAGCCTTGAGCCTTTTTTTAAGACTTTACTGGAAAAAGATATTACCACAAAAGACGACCTGGAACAATGGCTGATGCAAATGAGCGAACTGGAAGCAATAGTGAGCGAAGATGCCTGCTGGCGGCAAATTAAAATGACCTGCGATACAACTAATAAATCGTTGGAAGATGCCTTCAATTTCTTCTGTATCCAAATACAGCCGCACATGCAGCCGTATGCAGATGCGTTGAATAAAAAGCTCATCAACCATCCGCTGGTAAATACATTGGAGGAGAAAACATATTTCACTTATCTGCGGAGCATTAAAAAAAATATTGAACTTTTTCGGGAAGAAAATATTCCCATACAATCGGAACTGGCAGTACTGCAACAACATTTTGGTGTAATCAGTGGCAAGATGACGGTTATGATTGATGGACAGGAATACACCTTGCAGCAAGCCGCCAAATTTTTAGAAAATCCTGACAGGACTGTTAGAGAAAATGCCTACCGAAAAATACAGGAAAGAAGGCTGGAGGATAAAGATGCGCTGAACGAATTGTTCAATCAATTGATGGCGAAACGAAACCAGGTGGCTGCCAATGCCGGTTACAGTAATTATACTGATTATCGTTTTAAAGAATTGGGCAGGTTTGATTACAGCCAGCAAGATTGCTTCGCTTTTCATGAAGCAGTAAAGCTGCATGTAGTGCCATTGGTAAAAGTGATTTACGAAAAGAAAAAACAAAAATTAGGGCTCGATACTTTGCGACCTTGGGATATAGAGGCAGAGCTGGAAGGAGTAAAACCGTTGCAACCTTTTACAAACGGCAGTGAACTGGTAGAAAAAACGATTGAGTGCTTTAGCAGGCTAAGACCTTTCTTTGGCGACTGTATTACAAAGATGAACGCCATTAAACACCTGGATCTGGAAAGCAGGATGGGCAAGGCTCCCGGTGGATACAACTGTCCGTTGGCTGAAAGTGGCGCTCCATTTATTTTTATGAATGCTGCCGGCCAGATGCATGATGTAACCACCATGGTTCATGAAGGCGGACATGCCATCCATTCTTTTTTGTCGCACCCGTTACCGCTTACAGGATTTAAAGAATACCCCATGGAAATTGCTGAAGTAGCCAGCATGGCCATGGAACTTTTTAGCATGGAACATTGGGATGTTTTTTTTAGTGATGCAAGCGAATTGAGCAGGGCAAAAGAGCACCAGCTGGAAAGAGTAATTACCCTGTTTCCATGGATTGCGATCATTGATAAATTTCAACATTGGATGTATAATAACAGCAATCATACCAATGAACAACGCACCGAAAAGTGGCTTGAAATAGTAACCGAATTCAGTGATGGCGTTATTGATTACAGCGGGTTGGAAACTTATCGCAGCAATGCCTGGCTTCGTCAATTGCATTTATTTGAAGTGCCTTTTTATTACATTGAATATGGCATTGCACAATTGGGCGCTATTGGCATGTGGATGCAGTTTAAACAAAACCCACAAAAAGCCTTGGATAAATATTGCAATGCGCTCGCTTTAGGAGGTACCGTTACGCTGCCACAATTGTACGAAACAGCAGGGTTGAAATTTGATTTTTCTCCTGATACAATTAAAGTTTTGATGGAATTTGTAGAACAGGAACTGAATGAAAGTTTTAAATAAAGTTTGCAAAGCATGTTATCATAATAGTCATTTAATACTTGTGGAGGTCTGGAAATCTTTAATAAATAAACAGCAATGAAATTACTTACTTATCTAAAAGATGAACACGATCAACTGGCCATATTAATAGATGGAAAATTGTATGACACCGATGCCTTGCATCCGGATCTTCCCATCAGCATGGCCATGTTTTTAAATTATTGGGAAGATATGTATCCCCTTGCATTGGCTGCTGAAAAAAGAATAAAAGAAGGATTGGGACGAACTATTTCTTCTTTATCACTGGAGCATGTTGCATTGCTTGCACCAGTGCCACACCCTACCAGTTGCAGGGATGGCTATGCTTTCCGCCAGCATGTTGCAGCAGCAAGAAGAAACAGGCAAGCGGATATGATTGCCGCATTTGACGAGTTTCCTATTTTTTATTTTACCAATCACAACAGCATACAAGGCCCCGGTGAAATAGTATGTATGCCCGATCATTTTGAAAAATTAGACTTTGAACTGGAAGCTGCCATCGTAATTGCAAAGCCGGGCAGAAATATACCTGCCGCAGAAGCAGATGAATACATTGCCGGCCTCATGATTATGAACGATGTGAGTGCAAGAGGATTGCAGCTGGAAGAAATGCAGCTGAACCTGGGGCCTGCTAAAGGAAAAGACTTTAGTACAGTAATTGGTCCTATGCTGGTAACCTTGGATGAAATGGAAGCATATGAAATTCCCTGTAAAGAAAACCATACCGGCAAAGCATGGAATTTAAACATGAAATGTTGGGTTAATAATGTACAGGTAAGCGAAGGAAATGTAGGTGATATGGACTGGACATTTGCCGAAATAATTGAACGTGCCAGCTATGGCGTTACATTATATCCCGGCGATATTATCGGCAGCGGCACAGTAGGTACCGGATGTTTTTTAGAATTGAACGGTACCGGTAAACTAACTGATCCTGAATACAAAGAACAATGGCTGCAGGAAGGCGATGTGGTAGAAATGGAAATTGATGGATTGGGTAAACTAAGTAATACAATTGTGAAGGATGAAAGCGATTTTTCCATTTTAGCGGTAAAGAAAAATGTATAAAACCATCGAATTAAAAAACTTATTACCTGCAGATGTACAAAACTTTCTGCAGCATGCAATAGCACCAAGACCAGTTTGTTTTGCATCTACTATTGATAAAGAAGGTAATGTTAACCTCAGCCCCTTCAGCTTTTTTAATTTGTTTTCATCCAATCCACCCATCGTAATTTTTTCGCCGGCACGAAGGGTAAGAGACAATACAACAAAACATACGTTGGATAATGTATTGGAAGTACCCGAAGTGGTGATTAATATTTGTGATTACAATATGGTACAGCAGGTAAGCCTCAGCAGTTGTGAATATCCAAAAGCTACAGATGAGTTTATTAAAGCTGGGTTTACAAAAGAACCATCGGTTTTAGTAAAACCGCCCAGGGTAAAAGAAAGCCCAATTCAACTGGAGTGTAAAGTAATTGAAGTAAAACCATTGGGCACAGCAGGCGGCGCCGGCAACCTGGTAATTGCAGAAGTGTTGATGATGCACATAAACGAAGCAATATTAAATGAGGAGGGGAAAATTGACCAACAGAAAATACATCACATTGCAAGGCTTGGCGGCGATTGGTATTGCAAAGTAGATAGCAGTAATTTATTTAAAGTAGATAAGCCCAATACTCAATTAGGGATTGGGATAGATTGCCTTCCGGCATCTATCCGGCAAAGCACTATTTTATCTGGCAACAATCTTGGCCAATTGAGCAATTTGAAAGAACTACCACCGGTTGCCCCAACCTTTAATGACGACCGGTTAAAAAATATTATCCTGTATTACTCCATTGATCCCAACGAAATGGAAAGAGAATTGCACTGTTATGCCAAGGATTTACTTGATGCCGGAAAAGTGGATGAAGCCTGGCAGGTATTACTGGCTATAGTAATTTAATGGTTATACCAAATATAATTTCATTACAGGCTCCCGCTTGCTAGCGGGATGCTAGTTGAAATTATGTGCAATGGCATAGAGTGCAGGGATTTGGTAAATACCGATTGCACTAACGAAAGAGTATAATCGGTACTAATTAACTTTTAATAAACTTTTCCTTTTTTATTTTCATCCGATGAAAATAATATTTTTCCTTATTCTTTTCCCCCTTTGCTGTTTTACTCAAAACCATTACCCTTATAAAAATTTAGTTTTAGAAGGCGGTGGGGTACGAGGCCTTGCTTATGCCGGCGCCTTAAGCACCCTGGAAGAAAAAGGTGTACTAACGCATATTCAAAAAGTGGCAGGATCTTCTGCCGGGAGTATTGCAGCACTTATGATAAGTGTAGGCTATACTACAAAAGAAATTGACAGCATAATGTTTGAACTGCCTGTACAGCAATTTAACGACGGCAAGTACGGCGTTGTGGGTAAATACAACAGGATTAAAAGTGATTTTGGTATTTACAAAGGAGAATATTTTGAAAAATGGTTGCAGCAACTGGTGAAATTTAAAACAGGAAATGCCGATTTAACTTTTAAAGATTTGCATGGCCTGACCCTGCAAAATAACACCTACAAAGAATTGTATTGTACAGGAACCAATATCAGTAAGCAACAGTTAGAAATATTTTCTGTAGAAAAAACGCCCGACATGCCCATTGCGCTTGCTGTAAGAATCAGTGGCAGTATCCCTTTGTATTATGAACCCATTGCCCTGGACAACCAGTATAAAAAAATAAACCGGAGAGATTCCACCATGTTTATCAATTATTTTGTGGATGGTGGCATGTTGTGCAATTATCCCATCAGTATTTTTGATACCTGTAGATTTAATCTCAATCCACTGGAGTGCACCGATTTAAAATTTAACAGAGAAACCCTGGGCATAAAAATGGAAAGGCCTGAGCAAATTGATTCACTACAAAAAAACTCTATTAAAATTCCATCTTATAAAATCAGCAAACTTTCAGATTACCTAAGCGCTTTAAGTAACCTGATGATAGAAACCATTAATAGAAAATATCCCAACCTGCAAAACGAAAAGGGAAGGACAATTTATATCAGTCATGGAAATATTCATGCAAAAATAAGGAAGATGATGCCGGGGGAAAAGCTGCTATTATTCAGCAATGGTGCAAAGGCAGTGGGTGATTTTTTCGATAAAAAATCATTGACAGTAAAAGAGTAAAACTATCCACCAAACTATCCATCTTCCTCTTCCCAAAGTTTTTAAAAGTGAGCAGCACACGCCCATTACTATCTGCCAAATAAAGGCAACTGTTTTCTCTCTTTATGATAGCAAGCTATCTGCCCGAATGAAATAAATCTGCCCGAATACAAAAAAAAACTTCAAAAGCATCAAAAAAACTTCATTTTTGATTTAACCAGAAAAACAAATTAAATTGTATCCATTGATTTGCTTCAGCCAGAGTAACCGGGATTGTTTGTTCCGGCTATAAAGAAAGCAAAGTTTTTTTATTGGGCTAACAAGGATTTGCAATTTTAAAGTTTAAATTGATCTACAGCAATGACAAAAGTTATTTTCAATAATAAGCACCATGTTTTTCAGCAGGCAATAAAAACCAAGGCTGCTGCTTACTTTGCTGAGAATGAGATTAAGCCTACCGGTAATTGGAAACTGTATAGCAAAGCATTGATATTGATTTTTTCGGCAGTAGCCATCTATGTGTTTTTATTGATGGGCAGGTACAATGCGGCAACAGGAATATTACTTTCTATCACACTGGGATTTTGCTTGTGTGGTATTGCAATGAATGTAATGCACGATGCCAACCATGGCAGCTTCTCCAGCAAAAAATGGGTTAATAATCTGATGGGGCTTACCATGAATGCGTTGGGAAGCAATGCCTTTCTATGGAAAATAAAACACAATATTTTGCACCATACTTATACCAATATTGATGGGCTTGATAATGATATTATACATTCACCGGCACTAAGGCAAACACCTACCCAGCCGTGGTTTCCCCTACATCGCTACCAGCATATCTATATGTATTTCCTCTATGCAATCAGTACGCTTCACTGGATGCTGTTGGGTGATTTTCAAAAATACTTTACAAAGCAATTCATCGGCATGCCCATCCGGAAGATAACCGGGAAAGAGCATGTAATTTTTTGGCTAAGTAAAATACTCTATGTAGTATTCTATATTTACTTACCTGTTTATTTTACGGGATGGTTGGCCTGGCTCATTGGCTTTTTAATCATTCACTTTGTGTTAGGACTTTTTTTAACCATCATATTTCAACTGGCGCACATGGTAGAAAAAGCCACTTTTGATTCTGCCGGAACGGGTAAGAAAATAATTGATTCCGAATGGGCCATACATGAAGTAAAGACCACCGCTAATTTTGCCACACAGAACAAGACGCTTACCTGGTTTTCAGGCGGATTAAATTTTCAGGTAGAGCATCATTTGTTTCCCCATATCAGTCATGTTCATTATCCTGCCTTAAGCAAAATAATACAGGAACAGTGCAGGTTGTTTAATCTTCCCTATAATTGTTATGCAACTTTAACGGAGGCTATTGTTTCACATACAAGGCTGATGAAGCAATTGGGTAAGCAACCGGCCGGTTTAAAAAATTATTAACGGGTTGTTATTTAAGTCCTCAAGTAAACTTCTAACCCGTCTAACCCTTAAACCGTCTTAACTTATAGACCGCCTAAACTCTAAACTGTCTAAACCTCTAAACATAGATGAGAGAATGACTTTAACCCAACTTAAAAACTAAACTATTTTTACTACCCGGCTTTAAATTAGTACTTCTGTCCAAATACTCTTTTCAAAATGTCACTCGTTCTTGCAGCAAAATTTGTCCGGATATTTATTTCTTCTTTTGCAATTAAATCAAACAGGGCTTCCGTTGCTTTATTGGTAACGTACACTTTTAAATCGGGATTTATTTTTGTGAATGTAGTAGGCAGGTTGTTGTAGGTATTTACAACGTCGCCATAATATTTAGTAGCATTCACTTTATCCAGCGATGATTTTATTACAGGCAAAAATGCAGCTACAAGTTTGGCAGTTGTTTTTTCCCTGAAGAAGTGGGTGGCGCTGGTGTCGCCATTTCTTACGAGCCCAATAGCATCCTGCAAAGTCATATTTTTAATAGCATCTACAAATATGGGTTTGGCATAACCTGCTGCATCTTCAGCACCACGGTTAATTTGTAAAATAGCTTTGTCAACAATGCTTCCCATGCCCACCGACCGAAGCGTATTTTCGATCTTCTTTGCATCTGGCGGCAGTAAAACTTTGTAGAGGGCATCTTTAAAGAAACCATCAGCTGTATTCAATTGCAACACCGCTCCGGTTATACCCTGTCCCAATGCTTCTTTAATACCCCTGGCAGCTTCAGCCTCTGTAACACCTCCAATAGAAGTTGGAAGATTTTGTAATACATCACATCCGCTTAATAAAAATGCAAAGGAGATGGCCACGTAGATTTTTTTTATCATAAAATTATTTTAGTGCGTTATGCATCAATGCTATTTAGTAAAGTACTTCACTTACCTTAAAAAATATAAAGGGTTGGTTAGATAAGCAAATAGAATCCTTCACTAAACGCAATGCATTATAGTATAAGCAAGTTTACAGCCAAAGATTGAGTGCCCGAAAGTGGGAGTAATTCCAGTTGTTGCAAGCTGCAATGCTAAAATTGTTACTTTTTTAGGACAGGCTTTGATTTGAGTGCTGAAATCCCCCTTTAGGGGATAGGGGCAAAAGCAACAGTTTGAATTACACCCACGAAGGCTTTATATAAATGAGTTGCAACCGGTATCTTTGCAACCCATTTATTTACGGAAAATTTTTTAATTTATATGATCATACAACATTTATCGGAACAGGAGATAATCAGGAGAGAGAAATTAACTGAGTTAAATAAACTGGGCATTGATGCATATCCTGCAGCATTGTATCCTGTAAATACCAACTCAGCGTTTATCAAAGAAAATTACAAAGGCGAGGAAAACAAGGCAGACTTTGCGGAAGTATGTGTAGCTGGCAGAATCATGAGCATACGTGACATGGGGAAGGCCAATTTTGCTGTATTGCAGGATAGTACCGGAAAAATTCAATTTTATATCAGGCAAGATGACATTTGCCCCGGCGAGGATAAAACTTTGTACCAGGTTGTGTGGAAAAAATTACTGGATATTGGCGATATCATCGGTATTAAAGGATATGTTTTTACCACCAAAACAGGCGAAACATCTATCCATGTAAAAGAGTTTACCATTCTTACAAAATCATTGCACCCGTTGCCCATTGTAAAAGAAAAAGATGGCGAATCATTTGATGAGGTAACCGATCCTGAATTCCGGTACAGACAGCGTTATGCAGATTTAATTGTAAATCCGGGGGTAAAAGAAACCTTTATCAAACGCACCAAAATGGTTAATGCCATAAGGGAGTTTTTAAATGAGCGAGGTGCTTTGGAAGTAGATACACCTGTATTGCAAAGCATACCCGGCGGTGCAGCTGCAAGGCCATTCACCACCCATCACAATGCGTTGGATGTGCCCATGTATATGCGTATTGCCAACGAATTGTATTTAAAAAGATTGATCGTTGGCGGCTTTGATTTTGTTTATGAATTTAGTAGAAATTTCAGGAACGAAGGAATGGACCGTACCCATAACCCGGAGTTTACAGTGCTGGAGTTTTATGCAGCGTATAAAGATTATGAGTGGATGATGGACACCACTGAGCAAATGCTGGAAAAAGCAGCCATAGCAACCAATGGCAGCAGCAAAGTAATGGTAGGTGAAACCGAAATTGACTTTAAAGCGCCTTACAAAAGAATCACCATGTATGATGCCATTAAAGAATTTACAGGTCATGATATCAGTGATATGGACGAAGATGGTATTAGAGCTGTCTGTAAACTGATAGGCATACACGCCGATGAAAAATGGGGCAAGGGAAAACTGATAGATGAAATATTCGGCAGCAAATGCGAAGGCAATTATATACAACCTACTTTTATTACTGATTACCCTGTTGAGATGAGTCCGCTCACCAAAAAGCACCGCAGCAAACCCGGACTGGTAGAGCGTTTTGAACTGATGTGCAATGGTAAGGAAATTGCCAATGCTTACAGTGAGCTGAACGATCCATTGGAACAAAGGGAACGTTTTGAAGAGCAAACCAAACTGATGGAAAGAGGTGACGATGAAGCGATGTTTATAGACTATGATTTTTTAAGAGCGCTTGAATATGGTATGCCACCAACTGCCGGTATTGGCTTTGGTATTGACAGAATAGCCATGCTGCTAACCAACCAACATTCAATACAGGATGTATTATTCTTCCCAATGATGCGGCCGGAGAATAATGGATAATTGGATTAATATAATATATTAAGCCGCAAACGTTGTTTTGCGGCTTTTTTATTAAAAGCCATTATTCGATAGATTCTATTATCGGTTAAATATTGGTTCAAAAAAAACTGCCAATCAAATAGCATGTGTATGTTTTAGTTTTTATGCAATGATTGTTTACTTTAGCGGTACAGTTTATTTATGAAAGATTACAAAAACATAATCATACCTGGGCCAAATAAATTACCCATTACCTGCGATGTATTTTTAAATACCAATGCTGAGCGGCTTCCTGTAATAATTTATGCGCATGGGTTTAATGGGTTTAAAGACTGGGGTAATGCTGATTTATTCGCCGCTAAATTTGCCCAGTCCGGATTTGTGTTTGTAAAATTTAATTTTTCTTATAATGGTACTACGCCGGAAAAACCAGAAGAGTTTGCTGATGTTGATGCTTTCGGAAAAAACAATTATACTAAGCAACTGGCAGACTTACTTACTGTAACCAACTGGGTATGTGATAAAGATAACCTTCACAGTGAGGCAATGGATACAAGCCGTATTTATTTAATTGGCCACAGTATGGGAGGCGGTATTGCCACCTTATTTGCAGCTGAAGATGCCAGGATAAAAAAACTGGTAACCTGGGCAGGTATTAATGAGTGTAAAACACCCTGGGGCAGTTGGCCACCCGAAAGAATTCAGGAATGGGAGCAAACCGGGGTGCAATACTATACCAACACCCGTACCAATCAACAAATGCCATTGTACTACCAGTTGTATCTTGATTTTCAGCAAAACCAAAAACGACTCGATATAAAGAAAGCTATACAGAAACTATATATCCCTGTTTTAATTTGCCACGGCAGTTATGATTTGTCTGTGCCTGTTGAAGTGGCTTATGAGTTAAAAGAATGGCAGCCACTTGCAGAATTATTTGTTGTTGATAGCAATCATGTGTTTGACAGGCGCCATCCCTATATTTTGAATTACCTGCCTGAGGCTATGGAACAGGTACTGGAGAAAACAATTCATTTCTTTAGAATAACCGATTCGGTTGCATCTTATATTCATCGCCAGTCTTAATGCTGCTTTTCAGCTTGCTGCACAACAATTCATTTTAAAATTACTTGCTTTAACTTTTTGGCATCGGCTTATTAGTCATACTAAATGGCAGCATTCATTTATTTTTTCTTGATGGTTGTTGATTTGCCGACGGGAGCAGAGAGATTTTCAGTACTATTTTCCCTCACAAAAAATGGGTAAATTATTTAAAAAGATACAAGATAATACCTGGTTAAAATAAAAAAAGGGCCAGGATAAAAATCCAGCCCCGTTTTAAAATCCAATATCCTATGAAAAACCGATACAAATATATAGGCAGGTATTTTATCAAACAATACCCTAAAGAGGGTATATTTATTAAGATATTTTACAATAGGAATGTTTTTTCTATTTTACTATGAAAAAAATTGTGATTGATTGTAGGATTTAAAAGGAAAAGCATTTTCAAATCCTTAACAATTAGATAATATACAAAATAAAAAAGGCTGCAATATTAATTGCAGCCTCATTAAAAAACTCATGCTAACTATTTGGAAGCAGCAAATCTTTCAGCTACAATATCCCAGTTTACGATGTTCCAAAATGCAGCCAGATAATCTGCCCGGCGATTTTGATAATGCAGGTAATAAGCATGTTCCCAAACATCACAACCCAAAATCGGTGTACCTTTTACATCCGCAATTTCCATTAATGGATTATCCTGGTTGGGGGTTGAGCTTATTTCCAATTTCCCATCTTTTACAATCAACCATGCCCAGCCACTGCCGAATCTTGTCATACCTGCATTGGCAAATTTTTCTTTAAATGCATCTAACGTACCAAATGTTACAGCGATGGAATCAGCTAAAGCTCCTGTTGGAGTGCTGCCGGCATTTGGGGCCAAACTCTCCCAGAAAAAACTATGGTTCCAATGTCCACCGCCATTGTTACGAACTGCAGGAGAAATACTACCTGCATTTTTAACCAATTCTTCAATGGTTTTGTTTTCATTTTCTGTTCCTGCAATGGCTTTATTCAGGTTATCTACATAAGCCTGGTGATGTTTGCCATGGTGTATCTGCATTGTTTTTGTGTCAATATGTGGCTCTAATGCTTCGTGAGCATATGGTAGCGCTGGTAGTGTAAATGCCATAATTGTTTTTATTTTTATTGAATGATTAGATGAACAACAAATTTAATGTGCTTATGTTGAGTTTGCAAATTCAATGCCGTTTAATAAAATAGTTATGCCAGATTGAATTTCCTTTTGGCTCCCGATAATTATAAGAATATGTTGGCTGAAGTCCCTGTAAAGCCTTTGTGGACTGGTATTCGTAAATACCGTAATGGCTAAAGCAAAAATCTAATTGGTATTAATTAATTATTGGCATGATAATGGAAGCTCGTGCAATCCATCCCAAACAATCCATGCAAAAGATAATTTTTATCATGGCGTTTATTTTAAACGTCGCTGTTGGTATTGCTCAAACAGGCTTAACGCAACTTACCGATAATACAAGCCCGGTTGTTGATAAAACAATAAAAGCGACGGCAGTATCAAAGCCAACAATGATGTTGTATCCCAATCCATCAAAAAATAAAGTAGTTATCCAATTAAAAGGTTTTGAAGCAGGTATGGCAAAACTGCAAATCATTAGTGATGGAGGCAGCATTGCAAGAAAAGAAGATCGGCTGCTTATAAACGGAAACGAAGAAGTGGTGATGTTTTTTTCATTACCTCCCGGAATTTATTTTATTAAAACAACACAAGGAGAAAAGGAAATTAGAAAAAGATTGGTAGTGCTTCATTAATAACTTTATTATTACTTTACCGCTTAGCTTTAAAAAAAATTTTCATTAACAAAGCACATTCCTCTTTTAAAACACCACTCACCACTTCTGTTTTGGGGTGATAAGGAGAATTGTTTCCCGTAGTTTTTTTGTAGCCATTCTTTTCATCATCAGCCCCATAAACCACCCGGCCAATTTTACTCCAGTACAACGCACCGCTGCACATCAGGCAAGGTTCCAGTGTAACATACAATGTAGCCTCCGGCAAATATTTACTCCCCAAAAAATTGAAAGCAGCAGTTAGTGCAATTATTTCTGCATGTGCAGTACTGTCGGTTAGTTTTTCTACCTGGTTGTAACCTTTGGCTATTATCCGGTTGTTGAGCACAATGATGGCACCAACCGGCACTTCATCTTCTTCAAAAGCCTGCTTTGCCTGCTGCAATGCCAGCCGCATATATTGCTCATCATCCATAATAATTATATCATTAAACTTTTGGCAAAAGTAATTGCAATGGATATAATAAATATCCTTCTTTACCGGGCCATCAAATTAAAAAAGGAATGAGCAATACATATTTTTCTTGCTGCTGGTTACAAATAAGGCTACATCATAATATTGTACCCTTATCATTTTTTTAAATAAACGCTTTAAAAAAATAACAGTTAAAATCAGTTAAACTATGTCAATAAAAAAAGATTAAAAACAGTTAAACGGTTGTAGTGCTACCGTTGATATATTTAGTTTGCTGCAATACCCCGCCGGGCAATGTTAGCATAGTAAAGAAAGGTATAAGGAATACGCAATATCGAATGATGAAGTAATCCAGCCATTTCTACAGATGCCTGTTTGCAAAGGCAAGTTTATTATTCCTTGTTCGATATTTTAAAACATCACATTTACTTAATGAAGCTGCCAGCAGCGAACGCATTATCGGTTTAATAGCACATAAAATTATTACACAAATAAATGGAGTTGATTGTCATCTTGTTTTGGGATGCTGTTTCAAAAGTAGCAGAGGGATACAAAAGGTTTTCTGCGTTTGATGGAAAAATAATTCCGCTAACGGAGTTGTTTACGTTTAAAATACATTTATATTCATTCTATTATACTATGCCAATTTTCATGGACCTCCATATTGTTCCCGGTGTGAATGCCAAGGATGTAGCTGAAGCACATAGCAGGGACGTGTATCTTGAAAAAGATCACCATTGTAAGTGCTTAACTTATTGGATTGATGAAATGCGTGGCCATGTGTTTTGTTTAATTGATGCACCAAATAAGGAAACAGTATATGAACTGCACAACCGGTCACACGGATTATTGCCTCATAAAATTATTGAAGTAGAAAATAGTTTTGTAGAATCCTTTCTTGGACGCATTACCGACCCGGACAGTGGGCAATATACGGATACGGGTTTGCTAATGCTTGATGATACTTCTTACCGTATTATCATGTCGGTAAATACGACTGATTCGATTTTACTGCATCACCAATTGGGCTTAGCTGCGGCTGTTAAAAAAGTAGCGCATCAAAATGCTATTATAAGAGAAGAGATTAAAAAGCATGCCGGTAAAGAAGCACTCCATAATGGACTTGAAATTATTGGCTCATTCATAGCTGCAGAAAAGGCAGTGAGTTGTGCATTTGCTATTCGAAAACAATTAATTGACCTGGCAGACGAAGCCTTTGCTATACAAATACATGCAGGTGAACCTGTATCCCAAAGGGATGAATTATTTGGTGACACATTGCAACTGCTAAAGGGTATGAGCTTAATCAGGCGTAATAAGCCCATTATTATTACTGCCGGTGTAAAGGAGCTCATTGCAAAAGATATGCTTCATAAAAGTGCCTCACACCTGATGGCACTTGCTTTACCCGATGAACACTTGCTTATTTCATTATTTGATTTGCTGGAAAAAAACTTTGCGAATAATGAGTTTAATGCAGACCAGTACGCAAAAACGCTAACCATGAGTAAATCGCAATTGTACCGGAGGATTACTGCACTCACGGGTTATTCTCCTAACGATTTATTAAAAGAGTACCGGCTTGAAAAGGCAAAAGAGTTGCTCCGCAAAAAGAAATATAATATATCAGAAGTTGCATTTGAAACAGGTTTTAGCAGCCCTTCTTACTTCACAAAATGTTTTAAAGCAACGTTCGGTTTGCTGCCACTTTCTTACCTGGAACTAATTTAGTTTTTTTAAATTGAAACAATTTTACCATTTCCTGAATGAAATGTTATAGCCTCTTGCTGTCACTTGCTATTATCTTCGATCCATTATTAATCATCTAAATTTTCAATGTATGAAACAGATTATTTCAGCAAGCATGTTGGTACTGGCATTCACTTTTTTTTCTGTTACCAACACCAAAGCACAAAGCAAAACCGACAGCAAAAAACCTGCCTTAAACACCTATCTAATTGAAAGGGATATTCCAGGTGCCGGACAATTAGCGACTGCTGACCTTAAAGGTATTTCGCAAAAATCCTGTTCGGTATTAAAAGAAATGGGGCAGGGTATTGTATGGTTGCAGAGTTATGTAACCGGTAATAAAATCTTTTGTGTGTACCAGGCAGAAAATGAAACACTGCTTAGGGAACATGCAAAAAAGGGAGGCTTCCCCATTACTTCTATTACAGAAATCAACAACACCATCAGTCCGAAAACGGCTGAGTAGCCCGCCGCCATTTACCAAACCTTAGTCCGGGATTTCTAAAAAGGCCAGATAGAAAATATATTCAGTTCGATCATTTCTATTATATTTTTTTAATAAATAAGGTTAATGAAAAAAAGCACTCATCGTTTTAGCTGCCCTGCTCTGTGTGGCCATGGATGTCATCAGCCAGCACGAAACCATGTTGCCCATACCGGGCGCAAAAATGTATTTTTCCGACGGGTCTTTCACTAACAATCATGAAGGCGCTAAGGCTTCGTTTAAATCGGGCGATTTTATTTATGAACGTATGGAATTACAGGATAACCAAACCCTGCTCGGCGCTTTTAAGATGAGTAGCATTGAGACCTAATACTACTATCTTCGGTTTTGGCTACAGGCATATAAAAATGGTGAGAAAAGGGGTAATAGAAATTCCTTTGAATATCTTTTGATAAAAAATGAAGAAGATGTAAAAAAGAATTATTTGAATTTTGATATTCTTCCCAATCCAACTTCTGACAGGAGTTCACTTTGCGGTCGCGATGATTTTACCAGCGCCCTATAAGGTCTGCAGCAGGGCCCGGCTGCGCTACAAGACCTTATAGGTTTTTGTTGCTTTCTCCGCCCTGCTTTTCTATTTCATCAAAGCCCCGTTTTTTCAATTCATACATGAGTTAAAAGAAAGGGACTAAATATTATAACTACTCCTACTTTTTATTTGCCATTTCTTGTTTAAATCACAGCCGTGCGGCATCCATCTTTTTATCAGGCAGTATTTTAGCTATGGCTAAACCAAGTCCCCGTTAAATTTTCTTTACCTATTGACCTTGCACTATGTTTTGCGTATGTACTTGAATGGATTAAGTATTGGAATAAAAAGATCAAGTTGAAGCACACCCATTTAAACTTTTTAAATCGCTTTCTGCATTTTATTCCCGTTGCATGGTGGAAGAATTCGCCGCTCTGAATTCAGTAGCTAAACAATTTTTTTGTTTAGCTACTTTCAGGGACTTGTTAATACCTTGCTTATACTTGAAACTAATATGGAAACATTGATTAAAACGGGGAAATAACTACCCGGAAATAAAAAGCTTCCGCAATATGTACATCCGGAATCTTGCGTATACAATTTTTTATTCTATTAAATCATCTAAAATTGGTAGCAATACATTTCCCATTTAATTGCCCGAAGTAAATATTCTAACAGCATTATTTGCTGATTTACCTCCCTATATAAAATCTCCTTTACTGTGTATAGATTTACAAAAATTTCTTAATACACCGTTTTTAACATTAACCGTTTATTTATAAGAAAACAACCCTATCTGATAAACCAAAAAAAATTTAAAGCGGATTGTATGTTTTTACGTTAAAGTAATAATAGACAAAATAACTTGCTAAACAGCTGGCATTGATCTTGCATATGTATTTCATATATTTATCAGGTACTTTAAATAATTACACACATGAAAAACATCTTCATCATTTGTAAATTGGTCTGTATGGCTGCACTACTTAACGCCTGTGCCCGAAACCCGGTTACGGGCAAGAGACAGGTCGTTTTGATGTCGGAGGAGCAGGAAATTGCTATGGGCAAAGAGGCTGACCCTCAAATAGTAGCGCAATTTGGGTTGTATCCTGATAGTAGTGTTCAGCGTTTTATTAGAGAAAAAGGAAATGAGATGGCGAAGATTTCGCATCGGCCTAATCTTGCTTATGAGTTTAAAGTACTTGACTCAGATGTAATCAATGCATTTGCTACGCCAGGCGGCTATGTTTATTTTACCCGTGGTATTTTAGCGCACTTTAATAGTGAGGCTGATTTTGCCGGCGTATTGGGCCACGAAATTGGACATATTACGGCCAGGCATTCTGTAATACAACAACGCAATAGTATGCTGGGCCAACTCGGTGTTCTTGCCACCGTCATCATAAAACCCGAACTGGGGCAATTTGCCCAACAGGCCACACAGGGCTTACAATTGTTATTTCTAAAATTTGGCCGCGATGACGAAAGAGAATCAGATAGACTTGGTGTGGAGTACTCATCTACTATTGGTTACGATGCAAAGCAAATGGCCAACTTCTTCAACACGCTAAAAAGAAAGCAGGGTACAGAAGCCTCCGAACTGCCAAGCTTTCTTTCTACTCATCCCGACCCAGGTGAAAGAAATGCAACGGTTAGCAAACTGGCAACAGAATGGCAGCAAAAGTTAAACCTTACAAACCCTAAGGTAAACCGTGAAACGTACTTGCGTCGTATTGAAGGAATTATTTATGGTGAAGATCCAAAGCAAGGTTTTGTAGAAGCAAATGCTTTTTATCATCCGGAACTGAAGTTTCAATTTCTTGTTCCGGCTGGTTGGCGGGTGGCAAACTCGCCACAAGCTGTACAAATGGCTCCAAAAAGTGGCGATGCATTGCTGATGCTTACGTTGGCACCAGGAAAAACCCTGGAGGAGTCTGCAACTGCTATTTTGCAACGATACAATCTGCAAACGCTGGAGAGTAAAAGACTTACCGTAAATGGATTTAATGCAATTGCTATACTGGCAGATCAAAAAGTTGAACAACAACAACAGCAACAACAGCAACAACAACAGCAACCTGCTGTGAGAACGCTTTCTTACCTGATTCAACAGGGCAATGTAATTTATCACCTGGTAGGGGTTGCAGGAGCCAATAATTTTCAAAACTTTCAAAACCTGTTTAGCAATGCCATGCAGAGTTTTCAAACACTTACGC
>Ga0163148_10001554_pt1 | contig 29554 bp, 24 predicted proteins | sample OliLakLV19MP7P2_FD_148606 | JGI IMG/M metagenome (GOLD analysis project Ga0163148, IMG submission 148606) | Freshwater microbial mat bacterial communities from Lake Vanda, McMurdo Dry Valleys, Antarctica- Oligotrophic Lake LV.19.MP7.P2 | ecosystem: Environmental > Aquatic > Freshwater > Lake >... | reverse complement strand
TAGTTCGCCGCAACCTTTGCAGTGAACGAACCGGACCTATCGGTATCGGAGATTCAGGCTAAAAGTTGCGTGGAATTAGGGGTTTTTTGATGGGTTTTTGAAGAAAGTTGGGGTGGAGAAATCTGTCGCGATGGGTTTTTGAAGAAAGTTGGGGTGGAGAAATCTGTCAGGGAAATCTGTCACTGTTTTTGAAGAAAGTTGGGGTGGAGAAATCTGTCAGTCGCTCAAGGATAATTGACCTGTACTCTTGTATATCCTCAGGCTCAGTCACTCCGTATGCAGCAAGCCAGGCAAAGGGTGAGATAATCAGTGGGGATCGCTCCTGATTGTTATCATCTTCTAGTATCATACGTAGAGCCCTGCTCTCTTCATTCTTAGAGAACTGTGGACTAGATAGGTCCGGAATTGTACCCATACGGATCCAGGGAACCTGTTCAGTAGCTTCGCTATTAATATCAGCTGGTAGCTCATTAAAGGCTCTCCAGGTGCTTAAACCTGGATACTTATCAATAGAGCTCACCAGCTTAGCGGTTGCTGGATTAGTGTAGATGTACACCATGCGCTTTATGGCCTCATTGATATCTAGTATCACAGCTACTGTGGCACCGGACTCCTCCCAGAGCGTTAGCTGTCTAAGGCCTAGTAAACGCTTAACTGACTCAGTAATTCGCTTTTTTAGCTCACCATAGAACCTGGTTAACTCCTCTATATCGCGTGATACCACAATTAGGTGAGGGTGATTACCCATCCAGACGAAGGCGCAGATTATGACCTTGTAGTCACGTTGGGTACGAGCAAGGGCTGACTTTATGAGCTGGTTCATAAGTGGGCGAGCTGGCAGAGGAATTCCACGCTTGGCCCTAAAGCAGATCTCATAAACTTTTCTAGAGCAGAACTTTCTACGTATAGTACCCATAAAATACAACTCCATTGCTCGCCATTAGGTTGGCGTTAAGTGCTCGATGCGATGTTTCGCTGCACCATTGCAGCGAGCGAACCGGACCTATCGGTATCGGAGATTCAGGCTAAAAGTTGCGTAGAATTAGGGGTTTTTCGATGATAATTTGAAAAAGTTGGGGTAGAGAAATCCTGGCGGAGAAATCCTGGCGTACCCATAAAATACAACTCCATTGCTCGCCATTAGGTTGGCGTTAAGTGCTCGATGCGATGTTTCGCTGCACCATTGCAGCGAGCGAACCGGACCTATCGGTATCGGAGATTCAGGCTAAACGTTGCGTAGAATTAGGGGTTTTTCGATGATAATTTGAAAAAGTTGGGGTAGAGAAATCTTGGCCAGAAATCTTGGCCGATTTGAAAAAGTTGGGGTAGAGAAATCCTGGGGAAATCCTGGGGAGGAATCCTGGGGAGATTCAGGCTAAACGTTGCGTAGAATTAGGGGTGGGTTTTTCGATGATAATTTGAAAAAGTTGGGGTAGAGAAATCCTGGCAGAATTTGAAAAAGTTGGGGTAGAGAAATCCTGGGAAATCCTGGCAGGAGAAATCCTGGCAGAAAAAGTTGGGGTAGAGAAATCCTGGCAGAAATCCCCTGGCAGAAATCCTGGCACCTGAAGGGGAAATCCCGAAGCGCCAGCGGCTTACCAAGCTGAACTGGAAGCGGAGCACGAGCGTACGAGCGTGATTCTTCGGAAGACTATTAGTGAATAGACTTTCATGAACTGGAGTACTGGGACGAAATTCCCTCGACTTTCTCGCACGCCACTGCCAAGTCCGGTCGAATACAGAAACGGTAACCGATCCAGATCAGTATTACCCCAACAAATTCTCCAATGTAGAGTCCTTCAACATACCCGGCCTTTGCCATCGTACCACCAATTCCTGGCAAGACTGCACCAATCGCAATCCAAGCGTTGCCAATGGCACGATTTCGGGAACCGCGCTGTCGGGCAAAGGAATACGAACTCATAGCGGCAGTTCCAATCAGAAAAACTGCAGCATAGATATTAATAATTGGAGTAAGTGCTCTCACCCACTGCCACTGCAAAATTGCACCACTCGGGCGAACCGGATCTAGGAGCTCAGGGTAAACGGGAGAGAGTAACACCAAGATTGATGTGGCTAAAATAATCGGAACCGTTATGGCTGAAAGAATATGCGCTTTAGCTCGCGAATAATGAAGGTAGACCGAGCCTTGAGCGAGGGGATAACCACCTAGAATAGCGCCCAAAATATACCAGCTCTTAGTGAGTGTTATGCTGTTTCCGCCAAGGGTTATCCAACTCTCAACGAATGTCCCCATCCCGTAACAAAACATTCCCCCAGCCCACCACAATAAGTGGGGGCCAGTCCTACGCTGAGCATATCGCATCAAAAGTGACACGACAAAAACTGCTGAGATTAAAGTTGTACCTATTGGCAGGTAATGAACAAACTGAGGGGTAGAGACATCGTCCATAGAGGCGAATCGTTGCGTAAATCTGGCGAAAACTCAAATAGTGGTGACGGTTACAAATCATGTAACTGGTAAGCAAGAGTTATAGTTCCTGTCTGAAAACTACCCATCCGCACCCACCCAAACCCTCTTCGGCAAACTCTTCTCCAGATCCGAAAAGAACCCGCGATTGTGCCAGACATCTACATCGCCGATCACAAATAGTTTGGTGCGCGCGCGGGTTACGGCAACGTTCACTAGGTTGGGGCGTTCTCCGGCCCAATCAGCGGCTCGGCCAGTTTTGAAGTCGCACCCAAGTACGAGAAACACTACATCAGCTTCTTTTCCCTGAAAGGTATGGATGGTGCCGATGCGGCGCTTCAACTCCTTTCGCATCGTTGCGGAGGCCCCATGTTGTCGCAACGTCGCACTTAAAACCGAAATCAACTGCCGCCGCACTTCACGAAACGGTGTGATAAAAAATATATCGGGAAATTCCTCTGCCCCAGCGATGCACTTAATCAGCAGTTCCTTACAGAGCTCGCCATGTTCAGGCACCCACTGCTTGACCGTCGTGTCGCCCTTAACTAAACACCAAGCGCTCTCGCCAAGGCGCTGATCTAGGGCACTAGACTTCGGCATTCCTGAGGCAAAGATCATGCGATTATCGTAGGCGATCGTGTTGGCGATACTAAACATTGGGTCTTGGCACCTACGATGGGCGCATAGTGGCAGTCCAACCCAGGTTGCCTCAACTCCCGTTCCGAAATAGGTTCCGTACTGCGCTTGCGCATCCGCTAAACTCTGCACTGAGCTTTCCAAAGGCGAGACCATCTTCAAAACCTCTGGTGGAAGTTCCGAACCGCAGTACCGCTCAATTGCCCGCGGAATGGTGCAGATCGGCTCTAGTTGGCGTTGGTCGCCGACAATCAGCGCACGTTTGGCGCGCATCAATAGTCCAGCGGCGAGCTGCGGTGAGGCTTGTGCCGCCTCATCAATTACTACGTGACCCAGTGATTCCGCAGCAAGCGGTGCAAACATCCGTTCAACAGATGCCAAGGTGGTTGAGACAACCGGGACTACCATAAACATTAATGCCCAAAGCGCTGCGGCGTCTGTGGGCGCTACTCCTTGCGGATTACCAATCAGTGAAGAGAGTGCAAAAAGTTCGCGTTCAAACTGTGGCACCTCGCGCAACCAGGATTCCTGCAGCCCAAGCGCGGCGGCAAAAAGCTCCGCTCGGAGCTGGTTGCCAGTTAGGCTAAGCCACGGTGCACGGATCTGAGTCTGCGGATCGCGAGGATCCAGTGAATCAATTCCCGACTGCGAATCATTGAACTCTTGCAACTGCGTGAGCTTCTGTGAAAAAGCGCTTCGCGCCTGAAAGAAACTGCTGGCATTCTGAGGCGCCTGTTTGCGCCACTCAAAAAGAGTTGACGCTCCAGAAGCGATTCGCTCCTCATAGACCTTCTTGGACTCTTCACTCGGCCCAGTAAACGCCGCCATTCGAAATAGCTTCCGATTTTTGCTGTTACCAAGCGCCACGCTGGGCAATCCCCAAAACTCGTCGCCGTCTTGCGTACTCTTGGCTTGATCCTCTGCATCCTGGCCCTCTATAATGCGATAGAGCTTTGCTATCGGACTGAGGTAGTTGAGGTCGGCGAACGCCGCCCCGAGTGCTCTTCGTTCAGGTAACTTTTTAGAGATATTCTCGACTGCTCCGTTATTACTCGATGCTATTACGATCTCATGTCCCACTAGCTCGCGGCGAAGCGTGCGAAATGACACCTTGCGCGACCCGATCGTCGCTTCAATAAAGCCAGATGAGAATGCATCCTGCGGACGTTGTAACTGACTTAGAACGATCGCCCGTTGCACCACAACATTTGCGATGAGGTCACGCACCAAAGTTGTTTTACCGGTACCTGGTGGACCGTTCACTGCATGCAGGGGTATCTCTGGAGATGCGTAAAGATTCAACGCCAATTGCTGATGCAGACTGTTAAAGCGCTCCCTGGAATCCACCCAACGTCCGCGAGACTGAGCCTTTGGATCTGAAGTTTGGCAAAGGATAATTGCAGCGGCTGGGGCAAATAGATCAACCCGCGCTTGGGTCTCCTCCAATCCATTGAAGTAGCGGCATAATACTGCTGGCTCACCCTTATCGAATGCTCCAGAGACACGCTCTAGATCGCGCAAACAGAAACTGTTGAGAATATCTACCTTGCGTTTGCGGCGTAACAGGTCTTGCGCTGGCACAGTTGGTGCCATTATCTCACCACCCTCGGGCTGCTGTTTATGGCGCTTGCCCAAGCGGTGTGGAACGATTATCCCTAAAAGCTCTTCGGGGAACAGTTTCAGGTTGCTTGAGGCGCGCAAACGTTCTGCTAACTCATTCAGTTCAGCTGCTCTAATGATCGGGTTGCTCGTCTCATTCTGCAGTCCGCCCGCTACCTGAGTGCGAGACATTAGCAGTGACCTGAAGGTATCGGCGTAGTTGTCGAAGTCAAAAACTGAGAGCGGACGTTGAGTAAAAAGCGAGTCTAAAGCCCAAGGCAGGGTTGACAGGCTGAGGTCGCCGGGATCAATCCGACCCTCATCTGTTAAAGTCAACCGCACTACACATGAAAGACCAGATAGCTCCCGCGAATCAGGGACAAACTCAGATATACTATTAGGAAGTGTTTCACTAACGCAGCGTAGGATCTCGCGCTTGAGAAACGGTGCTAAAAACAGATCAAATGCGTACTCGCGTTCACAATCAAGCTGATAAAACTCCGGATCCTCCCAAGGCATTGTGACACTTCGATTGAGCCACATCGGGATAGCGCGAGTTCCGTAATAGAGCTGCACATCATCTAGATCAAACGGTCTAAAAAACTCCATATCGCGCCAGAATCGCGTTACCTGCTGACGTAGCTGTTTTGCTGGAGCGGATTGTGGCATTGGAACCGGAACTATGGGGCAAACTAAACCTGGACAGAAGTCAAAGACAAAGGATCCCCCGCATGCTATTAGAATCCCCGCCAAAGTCCCACCCCCTTGAAATCTGTGATGACCGTGCGCATCTATTGCTCATCGAGAAAGCTCTAATTTAATGAATATTCTTATCTATTTAGGAGGGTACAGTTATGTCTTTTCTACCATCATCTAGGCGTCCGGCGACATGGCTTGAACCAACTGGCTGGCGTGATATCGACGAGTTACTGAATCGCTTTTCCAGGGGGTATCAGTTAACTGGAGGCCAATTGCATCCAGTGTTGGCCCTCGATGTCCAGGACGAGGATCGCCAGTACATCGTCAAGGTTAATGCCCCTGGGGTAACCCGTAAGGATTTCGAGTTGTCGTTTGAGAACGGGATGTTGACTATACAACTAAACGAAAGCTCGGAGAGTGAGGATAAGGGGGCGTCATACCTTGTACGCGAACGAGTCACCAGCTCTGCGGCGCGCTCAGTTTCACTACCACTCTCGGACCCAAATGGCTCAATCACGGCGAATCTTAAGGACGGCGTATTGACTATCGGAGTTCCAAAGCGACCTGAGAAACAGACTCGTAAGATCGAGATTTCATAAGCCGAGAACCGGAGGCGGCTGATTGTAATGTCAGCCGCTTTTTTGTGACTTCCCAAGTGATATCAGTGGCGGTAACTTCGAGTAGCTATAGTGATTATCAAAAGTCGGTGCCAATGAGATTGGCAAGCCTTTTGATATTAATCACCATAGGTTGTTGTTTTGATTCTCTTTCGCGAATCTATAGCGGCTTGCAAAAGCTGTTATATCACTCGTAACTTTTGCAATCCGCTATATGCTCGACTCTATCCACGTGGCACTTGGCTCGTATATTAATATTCATCTACTGCTTGCAGCAGTTCTGGGGGCCTTAATCGGGTTAGAGCGGGAGCTTGCCGGAAAGGATCCGAGCCTGCGAACCTTCGCCCTAATTAGTGTCGGCAGCTGCGTTTTCTGCCTAGTATCACGCGAGGCGGCATTGGCAGTGGCCCACGCGGATCCTGCAAGAATTGCGGCACAGGTCATTCCTGGTATCGGGTTTCTCGGTGCCGGGACAATTTTTCGCTCTACCCACGGAATCTCTGGACTAACCACCGCTGCGTTAATGTGGGTTACCGCTGGGATCGGCATGGCGGTTGGTTTTGATCGCCTAGATTTAGCGATCTCGACTACTGTAATTGCCTTAGTAATCACCTTTATGTTGCGGGCGGTTCACAAGGCGCTTCATATGATCCGTGGGGATAAAGTAGACCCAGCGATTAAGTCACCGGGCGGTACTAATCGGATTGAATAGAACTAAATGGTGAAATGGTGCCTAATTTTACACATCATACAGAAACTGGATCTCTGTTTTTATCTCTGGGTGCAGGGAGTGATGCACCGGACAGGTAGCAGCACCCCTTTCAAGCTTGGTGCGTTGTTCGGCCGTTAATCCCTGCGGCATTCTAATAATGAGGGGCAAAGACGCAATTCTACGTGGTGATGAATCACTCATATGCTTCTCAACTTGCATACTCATCCCCGTTAGATCGATTCCATCACGATCCGCCATAATCCCCATTATTGTCATCATGCAGGCCCCAAGCGCCGCAGCGACTAAGTCTGTCGGAGAAAATGAATCGCCATTACCTTGATTGTCCTTAGGAGCATCAGTGAAGATCTTGGTGCCGGATTCCATGTGGCAAAGTTCAATCCGCTTATTGCCTTGGTAGGTTCCAGTTATTAGTACAGACATTAGGGATAGCTCAGGAATAAAAAGGTGGCGGCTACTATAGCACTTGCAGAAAAAAATTAACCATTGGGGTTGAGAACTTTTCCATCGCCAGCAGTCAATTTCGGATACGCGCGCGTACGAAAGGCTAGATCCCAGGAGAATTGGCTATTTTTGGTTCCGGTTCCGTCTTTGTCACGAAAGATACCCGAGAATGATCCGCCTTTACATCCCTCTACTTTGGGATCACATGCTCGGCAACTAAGCCCAACGATCTCTTCCGAATTCCTCCAGGTTTGAAGTCGCGAGAACTCCATTAAGGGGGATGCTCCAGCAAAATTGAAGCTACCGGCCTCACGTTGGAATGATACTACATAACCCTGCAGTTCCTTAATATCACAGCTATTCTCGCCAGCCGCAAACTGCATGGTGATTGCTAGGTCCGGCTTTCTTCCCCTGTTGGTTGCCATCGAGCTCGCCCGCCGCAACTCCTCAATATCAACTGGACTTAATTCAGTTCGAAAGAATCCGACCTGGAATATTCCAGTCTCAAGGTCATACACCGCCAATGATTCCTTAAAATCTACAACCACTCCATTAACTGCTGCTGAGATCTGCGGAATTGATGGTATTCCTGGTCGTGGTTCCTTTTCATTAGGGTCACTAATAGACGGATTAAGACGCGTATTGTAGGGGAGCGTAGCGACACCATCAACGGATCCTTGTCGTGTAAAGGCGGCGATCTGCTGCTCCAATCGCGTCCTTGGTGATTTTTCATCATGTACAAAGGACACAAGGCCAACTAAAAGGATCGTAAATCCAATTCCCCAAACAACACGCCCAAAGGGTAGAGAGATGTGCTTACGAACCAAGGTGTCACTAATCAGATCGTGCACCCCCTGTCGCTCCTCGGATATAAGCGTACAGCCGAATGTTGTACACCAGATAATGAATGAGGCGCCCAACGCAAACAGTACAACATGCGAAGAGTAGCTAGCGGTTGCAATGAGTGGCAGCACCGCAAACGAGATACCAAGTGGAACCAGCCACAATCCCTTACTGAGGTAACGTAAAGCTGCGCGAAAGGCGCTCACCTTCTCATTATCGAGCGTTACAACGTGCAGACCAAAAAAACTTTTACCGATCGTAGTCTGTCGACGTGAAGATTCTGAAAACACGAAATACGGCAATCCAAGAATGAAGATCAGCAATGCCCAGGTGACTAATACCGCGGAGATTCCCAAAAACTGCGCAAACGGTAGATTTGGACTGGAGGCCATCACGCTCTGGATGCGAAATCCGATCTGATTCTCGAAATCCTGAAGCCCAAGGCCAATTAAACGAAGTACTAGGATCACAATGCAGCTATCGATTATCCACGCACCAAACCGAGCGAGTGGCGGTGCCAGTGTAAGTAGAGACGGGGCAATTCCTTGACTCTCCCGACTCTCCTCAACCCTTTGCAAAATTGAGACCGTGTTTATCCGTCCCTGATTAAAACAGGATGGACAGAGCGCGAGCTTACCGTCGAAATCACGGCCACACCGGAGACATTGCATACCAGTAATATCGACAGGTTAACGGAATAGCAAAAGGGGGTATTAATAGCTCCTCTTAGGCTATGGAGGGGTTTCTATAGCGGCTTGCAAGAGTCGCGAGCGATATAGTGGCTTTTGCAAACCGCTATAATGCTCTTCGCATAAATGGTTCGCATGAATAGATAGTCTGGAAACGATTACAACTTATTAAAAAAGAAGGGGTAAACGCCCGATCATGGCGAGAGGGGCTTTGTCCCTGGGCACGAGTGCCAAACGGGGAAAACTGTTGGACCCAGGCGGTCTCGAACCGCCGACCTCATCATTGCGAACGATGCGCTCTACCAACTGAGCTATGGGCCCCTATCCGAAAAGCAGACACCAGCTCTATAGCGTAGCCATGGCGAAAATGGAACACCTTGGGGTGGTCGGAATCCGCTGTGGCGCTTGTTCTGGTCTACTGATTTCGGCATCGTACGGGGGTCTATATTATTGGGGGAGGGGTACTAACGTGAAATTATGTGAGCGCATACTAGAACTATTCTCGCCGGAACGTTCGTCAGTCGTCGATCAAACGCCAAGCCTCCTTTTTGACAAGTTTGGCGAGCCTTCAAGCTCACTGATGCGCATGGCTGTTGGGCTCCTACTTATTGAGGTGGCTGAAGCCGATCTTTGTATCACTGAAGATGAGATCTCGACGATCTGGTCTGCCCTCGATCGACATCTGGCCTTGCGTCAGACAGCGGCTAATGAGCTGATGGGTTCATTGACTGAGATGCGCGCCGATCGAACCCAGATTAATCGTACTATGCAAACCCTCAAGGAGCGCCTAAGTAGTGAGCAGCTCGAACTAGTGATGATTATGGCATGGCGTGTCGTTTTGGCGGATGGACGAATTGATGATCGTGAGCAGATATTATTTGAGAGGTTTGGCCAGCGCTTTGAGTTCGATCTGCAGACCCTTGAGGATCTTAAGGCAGAGGCTCGCAAAGGGAGTGATTAGGTGACCCAAACATCAGGAATCTCAAGTTCAGATCTGCCAGGTATGAAAACCGGCAAGAAGAGCACAGCAAAACCGAAACCTGACAAAGACCTAATGCGTGAGCTATTCCGGGCAATTCTTCTGCCGCGCATGATCGAAGAGAAGATGTTGCTGCTACTTCGGCAGGGAAAAGTTAGTAAATGGTTCTCCGGAATCGGTCAGGAGGCGATCGCTGTTGGTGCAACGTTGGCACTCGAGGCGGATGAGTGGATCTTACCTCTGCATCGTAACCTTGGCGTTTTTACCTCACGTCAGATCCCGCTATGGAGATTAATCGCTCAGTGGCAGGGAAAAGCAGCAGGATTTACGAAGGGACGCGATCGCTCGTTTCATTTCGGCACGCGTGAGTTCCACATCCTGGGGATGATTTCGCATCTAGGGCCACAATTATGTGTTGCTGACGGCATTGCGTTGGGTGCCAAGCTGCGGCGTGAGCCGAAGGTGACCTTAGTATTCTCTGGTGATGCGGGAACAAGTGAAGGTGATTTTCATGAGGCGCTAAATGTAGCTGCCGTTTGGAATCTGCCGGTGATCTTTTTGGTCGAGAATAATGGCTACGGACTATCAACTCCATCGGCCGAGCAGTTTCGCTGCAAGCAGTTGGCTGAGCGTGCGGCAGGATATGGGATGGAGGGGATCACGATTGATGGTAACGATCTCCTGGAGGTCTACTCGCAGATCTCGCGCCTAGCACAATCTATTCGCAAGACCCCGCGACCGGTACTAGTGGAATGCATGACCTTTCGCATGCGCGGACATGAGGAGGCCTCGGGAGTGAAGTATGTTCCTAAGGAGTTAATTGAACAGTGGGGCAAGCGTGATCCGCTGATCGGTTTTGAACGGCGCTGTTTAGCAGCGGGGGCACTGAATGCGTCAGAGATAGAGGCCATCCGCGCTGAATTTTCACAGTACATTGATAGTGCCGTTGAACAGGCTTTCGCACTGCCAGATGTTGAGGCTGATACTGAGCGCGAGCTTGCGGATCTATTCGCTCCATATTCTCCGCAGACTGTCGGCAGCCCCCCAGATCTCGGGAAAAAGAGCAAAAAGAGATTCATCGATGCTATATCTGACGGCCTACGAGCGGGAATGCATCTGCATCGTAATTTAATCCTGATGGGTCAAGACATCGCTGAATATGGTGGTGTCTTCAAAGTTACTGAGGGATTTCTTGATGAGTTTGGTGCCGAGCGTGTGCGTAACACACCACTCTGCGAATCAGCTATTCTCGGCGCTGGCTTAGGTCTCTCTGTAAAGGGATATAAGTCCGTAATCGAGATGCAGTTCGCTGACTTTGTTAGCTCGGGTTTCAATCCGATCGTCAATAATCTTGCAAAGACACACTACCGCTGGGGACAGAATGCTGATGTTGTTGTGCGCATGCCGACCGGTGCTGGAACTTCCGCCGGACCGTTTCATTCACAATCAAATGAGGCCTGGTTTTTCCATACTGCCGGGTTAAAGGTCGTATATCCATCCAATCCCTATGATGCAAAGGGATTGTTACTATCCGCGATCGCAGATCCTAATCCGGTAATGTATTTTGAACATAAGTTACTTTACCGTAGTGTTGCAGATGAGATTCCAGATGCTCCATACAACGTACCGATCGGTGAAGCGCGCGTCTTACGTGCGGGTTCGCAAGCGACAGTAATTACCTACGGCATGGGCGTGCACTGGGCACAGAAATTACAGGAGCAACAACCCGATCTGGACCTATATATACTAGATCTGCGAACGCTAGCTCCTCTCGACTATTTGGCGATTCGCACAGCCGTGGCAGCAACCAATCGGGTTCTAATTCTGCACGAAGATTCACTAATCGGCGGCATCGGTGCTGAGGTTGCAGCCTGGATTGCGCGCGAGTGCTTCCAGTTGCTGGACGCCCCAGTTATGCGATCGGCCTCATTGGATACTCCAGTACCATTTTGTGCGGCGCTAGAGCGCAACTTTCTGCCGCAAAATAGATTCGAGCGCGACTTGGAAGAATTACTTAATTTTTAGGAAGATTATGAATCGAAGAATTCTATGCCTAACATTCTGCCTTGCTTACCTTCTAAGTAACTTAACTGCATCAGCCGACAGCGCCACACCGACTTCACTCGAAACCCCAAAGTTCAAGATTGGGGCGCTTATTCCTTTATCTGGCAACTTCGCCAGCTACGGGGAAACGGTGCGTCAGGGAATTCTTAAGGCTAATACACCAGCGATTGAGTGGGTCTTTGAGGATGAAGGGTGTGAGCCAGCACCAGCCGTTGCCGCATACAAGAAGCTTACAACGGTTGATCAACTATCATTTATCGTTGGTCCCTGCTGTGGCTCACCTCAGACCGCTGTTGCTCCGATGCTAAAAAATCGCCAACAGATAGCTATGTTACCAAACGCTGCCGCTTCGTCGGTGTACGAATCCTCAGGACGAAATATGTACTCGGTGCAGTATTCACTCGAGGATGATGGTGTGTTCCTAGCTAATACCCTAAACGAACGTGGGTTGAAGCGCGTGGCGATCGTCTATGTCGATAATGATTTCAGCCAGGCGATTGAGAAGGGCTTTCTAAGCGCATACAAGGGCAGCGTTGCGATTGCGCTACATCCACCGGGATTTGATACCAATGGTATGAAGGATGCCGCTCTAAAGCTAAAGAATCTTGATTTTGATTCAATCCTCGTACCGGATGCATCGCCAATGATGTTGGGATTCTTCTCTGAGCTTAAGAAGATCGGTGTAGCCCCGCGTCCAGCTTTTTCTGTATACGCGGCACAACTTCCTGAGCTAATTGAAGTCGAGGGCAGGAATGTGGATGGGCTGTTCTACTCCTATCCCGACGTTCCTGAATCTGTCGATGGCATCGGTTATTTTGCAACAGTTGCGGCTCAGCAGATCGGCGATCTTGTGACCAATTGTAAGGGCGTGCCGGAGTGCGTGAGTAAGGCGCTGGCGGAGAACCCACGATTTCAGCCCAAGGGAGTACTGCAAGGCAAAATTATTCTAAAGACGATACAAAACGGAAAGTTTGTGCGGTTGGATGGCAAGCAGAGTTGAGCGTTCGGGGTTACCGTGTGGGGGAGGAATTGCGACGCGATCGACTATAGCGATTATCAAAAGCTATTATATCGCTCGCGACTTTTGCAAACCTCTATAGTGCATGGCGGGAGCCGTCGATCAACTCACCTTCTGCGTTCTGATTTGCGGAAGCAGCGTTTTGCTTGGATAGTAAATGGATAGTTCTAATTAACTCAAAGCGATAACATTATGAAAAAGATTCTTCTGGTACTTAGCTTTTTCCTCTGTATTTCACCGCTAACCTGTCTCGCGGAACCTCAGACTATCAGGATCGGTGCGACTTTGCCGTTAACTGGTTCCAGTGCCATTTGGGGCCGCTCGATACAACGCGGGATTTAACTGGCTGTGAATCGTGCCAATGCCGAAGGTGGCGTGCTTGGAAGGGAGATTGAGGCCAAGATTGAGGGATTTGACTATTCTGATCTGAAAAAAGTTGCTAATGCCACTCAGAAATTACTGAACATCGACAAGGTTAGCGCCATTTTAACAACGTGGTCCGAAGATACCGAGATTGTGGTGCCACTCGCCACAAGCGCCGGCGTTCCTTTGATTACTGTGGCTGCTGGTGCGCGCGGTATCACAGCGCGTTCTCCAATTCTCTTTCGTGTGTGGCCCTCGGACGAAGGTTTTGTAAGAAAAGAGGTTGAGTACGCTCTTAAAAATGGAAAAAAACGCGCAGCTATGATCGTTGGTCAGTCAGCCTATTTTCTCAGTTTAAGCGAGATAACTACTGAACTTTGGAGTGCGAAAACGGGAAGCAAGCCATCTGTTCAGGAGGTCTCTCCGACCGAATCTGATTTCGGTTCAGTGCTTACTAAAATTCGAGCAGGAGGATATGACGTACTTTTCATGCGGGTAGCGCTAGAGCAGATGGGAAATCTCCTATTGCAGGCACACAAACACAAACTAAATATCTTATTGATTGGTAGACAGACAAGCGATAGCAGCTCTGTGCTTGATGTGGCTAAGGAAACAGCAGAAGGTCTGATTTTTCCGGCCTACGAACTTGCTAGCGGTGAATTTATAAAAATTTATCGGACAGCTTACAACGAGGAGCCGGGGCCTGCTGCGGAGTATGCCTTTGACGCCGTTAATTTACTGTTGCTGGCGATTTCGCGAGCAGGGACAACAGATGGTCCAAAGATAGTCGAACAGCTCTACGCTGTACGCGATTTTGCCGGAGCCTCCGGCATTATAACATTCAATTCAAATCGCGACAGAGAGACTAAACCGGTTATCCTTAAGCGAATTGAGGCTGGGAAAGGTGTAGATCTTATAGAATAGCGTTGATAGAGAGACGGCGTGCACTATAGCGATTATCAAAAGTCGGTGCCAATAAAATTGACAAGCCTTTTGAATTAATCGCTATAGATGAGATCCCAGATATTGAATCGGTACCAGCCTAATGCCAGCTATTTTCCAGCTCGACTATCTCAGAACTTCTATGACATCATCTTCTTGTGAATCCAACTATTTACAGTGAGGGCCCTTACCGTTTCTTCTTTTTTTCACGGGAGGAGAGCCGGTCGCACATACATGTGATATCCTCAAATGGCGAAGCTAAGGTTTGGCTAGATCCTGTTGTCGCACTCGCAAACTCAGAGGGGCTTAGTCAAATAGAGTTGCGTCGAATACTAAAGATCGTGGAGCGTAATAGTGGAAAATTTCGAAAAGCATGGAAAGATTTCTTCAAGGTGTGAAATCGCTAATATCTCACCTTTCGGGGTTTGGGTGCTGATCAAGGCCAAAGAATATTTTCTTGATCATAAGCGATACCCTTGGTTCAAGGATGCTTGCGTAGCGGATGTTCTGGATGTTGAATCTCCGCGGCCCGGTCATCTTCGTTGGCCCGCTTTGGATGTTGATCTCCATATTGATTCGCTTGAGAATCCAGAAAGATATCCTCTGCTCGCGGTCAACGCCATGAATAACAAGCGTGTCGTACGGACGCGAAAAAAAACGCGTTCCACACGCTAATTGTTGTCTCTTTAGCATTGTGGAATTTGTGATGAAGATAGCCTTAATCGGGTCGCCGACACTTGATCGTTTCACCGACGGCATCCTTCACGGTGGACTCGAAGCTTGCGGGGCTCTAGGGTCACCCACATGAACCGAATAGTTCAAATCACACGAATCCAGTAAGTTAGCCTTAGACTTTTGGTGGGTGTCCAGGGAGTTCCTAGCACCTCTGTCTGACGCCGGTCAGGGTGCAAATCGTATCCCTCAGGACTTCCCTCTGTGATTACTACCTAACTGCGATATTTAGCGACACGGAGTATGAACTATATCATGCCCCGGAAACGTGATCTTGCGCTAGACTACCCAAACACATTTTTCAAAGGGATCACATAATGAAGAATTTTTCTATACCTTTCGCTCTAATTGCCCTGTTCATCGCCGGATGCCAAAGCGACCATGATCGCGTTGTAAAGGAAATAAACGAGGCACAAAAGGAGATCTCCGATGCCCAAAGAAATGTAGCCGAAGAAAAGGTTGAAGCACATAAGGAGATTAACAGTGCGGGTCGTGACGGTGACGCGAAGGCGGTCCAAGAGGAAAAGATCGAAGCCACCAAAGAGATCGCCCAAGCAGAAGATGAGGTTGACGACGAAAAGGTTGAGGCCACCAAAGAGATAACCGATGCACAGAAAGATGCTGGAGAGACATCCGGAACCTACAAGCGCGAGTAACGACAAAAAATTGCTCTCCCCCACTTTTGTCTCAGGAAACTTGCTATTTGTGTCCCTCGACTTTACGAACAGTCCAAATCAAATGAATCCAGTAAGTTAGCCTTAGACTTTGGGTGGGTGTCCAGGGAGCTCCCCAGGGAGGTGCCATATACTCAATAAATAGCGCTCCTGACTGCTTATTTGGTTGATAAATGCTACAATTAAGCATATAATTAGACATTATTTATGCCAATTAAGCACTTCAATGCTACAGCGGACGATATCTAACGAGTTACGGCAATGGTCAGAATCCACTCACCGCAAGCCGCTTCTACTGCGTGGTGCTCGGCAAGTCGGGAAAACCTCGGCAGTGAGGCAGCTCGCAGCTAAGAGTTATGCAAACTTTATCGAACTAAATCTTGAAGACCGCGATCTCCTCAAGCATTTCAATACCGAAGTTGGATTGAAGGACTTTCAGATCCTTTTGCGGACTATTCTAAAGTTTGATCTTACGCTGCCAAATACCCTCCTCTTCATTGACGAAATTCAGGAAGCACCATGGCTACTGGAACTGCTGCGTTTTTTCTACGAAGACCTACCAACTCTCAGCGTAATTGCCAGTGGCTCACTGCTTGAGGTTAAGCTCAAGCACAAAGTACTTTCTATGCCAGTAGGCCGCATTCAAAACCTCTTTGTATATCCACTGACGTACTTTGAGTTTCTGGATGGTATCGGAGAGAGAGATTTGCGGGAATTCCTACAAGGCGTTGGATGGCAAGCAGATATTCCTGAGGCACTACATAAGCGAGCACTGGCACTTTTCCATACCTATGCCCTGATTGGCGGCATGCCAGAAGCAGTAGCAACATTCATTGAGCATCAAGATGACCCGATTGCTGTCACTCGCGTTTTAACGGATCTAATGACAACCTACGTTGAGGACGTTGCCAAATATACCGGACTTCGAGAACGCGATCAGATCATCCATGTAATTGAGAATGCACCACTCGCAGCCGGTACACGCTACAATTTCAAAAAATTCGCTTCATCACAGTATAGCTCTAGCGCCATGATTAAAGCCTTTGACTTATTAGAGAGGGCGATGATTATTAGTCAGGCTGAAGCCACCGATCGCACTGAACTCCCGATAGTTGGCCAGAAGAAGAGGCAGCGAAAACTTGTTTTTTTAGATGTTGGTATGGTCAGCCACCGTTTTGGTTTACACCTTGATTCGCCGCAATTTGCTGACCTTAGCGATCTTTATCGCGGACAGATTGCCGAACAGGTTGTTGGCCAACAACTAGTAGCCAACGGATTGTGGGCACGCAACAAGCTACATTACTGGGCTAAGCAAACAACCTCGGGAGTGGCAGAAGTTGATTTCATATTTGAGAACCGTGGACGCATGATAGCGCTAGAAGTTAAATCTGGGTCCACAGGTCGTCTGCGCTCACTCATGAGCTTTGCCGAAAGTAATCCAACAGCAACACTGACGCGAGTTTATTCCGGAACGCTAAAAACTGAGAAACACATGCATGTAAACATTCATTCAATACCCTTTTATTTGATGCCGAGAATTAGCGAGCTATAGCGGCCCTATTGCGATTTGCAAAAGTCCCGCGCGAAATAAATCTCTTTTGCAGATCGCTATTCGACCCATGCAAGCCGAGCAATGCAAGGCACCCTAAACCATCCACCCCCACCCATGACCGCGGCGCACTAGGCGTTTGAAATCAGCTTGAATTGCTTGCACTCCATCGGGAACGATAATGTGAAATGCATGCCAGTAACTTGGATCTAACTCAAGGCTACTGGAGGTTCGGACTGAGTCAATCGTTGCAAATGCCGCTAGCCAGAGCTTCTGTTCCGGATTTGCTGCGACCTTTTGGGGATCTTTTGCAGCATACGCTACTGTGCCAAAAGCAGCATCACGGCCGCAACCAGCTGCTGAGAGGGTCATGGCGCTAACCTGCAACGGGTCGCAGCCGTAGATCTGCATGCCGACCTCTTTGATCGGTTTCTCTTGGGCGAGTAGTTCGAGCGCCTGGCGGGCTTGTTCCGCATCACCGTGGGCGATCAGTATTGCCAACCCACAACGTCCAGCAAATCCCGTCAACATCGCGCGACCTATACCGAAGGTCGGTTCACGACTGCCAATTAGTACACCGATCCTAGCGCGCAAGAGTGCGTCATCAAGAATCGGTCGCCAGATCCTTTCAAAATCACATGAGGCGAGTTTGCGACAGATCGCGTGCATCACACTAACGGCAGCAACTACCTCGGGCGAAAGTATATCAAGCGCCTTGCGGACAGAGTTAATCTTCTCACCCTTACCTAGGACCGCGTCACTTGCGGTAGCAAAGAGTAGGCGGCGCAATCCAAATACTAATCCTTCACCGATCGGCTGCGAGCGCGAGCTAGCTCCAAGAACAAAGTTCGAAATACGCCAGATAAACCATGGAACAGGTCGAAATCGCTCTACTAATTGGCGCGCAACCTGCCACGACTTGGCCTCACCCTCGGCTAGTGCCAGGAAGGCGCGTTCGGTCTCCTCAAGGGTCGAGACGAGTTCGCGAGTGAACCGGTCCTTCTCGGGTGTGGCATCACGGTCTGGGGGTCCGACGATCAGCCCGGCCGACTCCTTGGGGATTCGTGGTGTTGGGGGCTCGTCTCGGTCGTTATTGTTTGGCATCTGGATAAGCTACGCGAATGGCAGTGAAATTCGAACTTTTTTTTGAGTATGGGACTAATTAATGCAACATAAACCCACCCTATCAGGATGCACCCGCCCCTCCGAATGGCTCAATAAAACCTCGTTATTTTATAATGTTAGGCTGGAACTAGGGGTAATTCTTGATAGATTCGCCGCATCCGTAAGTTGGTGCTTGCATCCAATACAGATAGAAAGTAATAGCTTGATAGCTAACTAATTGTCGTGCTTATGTTTCTAGGTTACTAGTGGACAAAGTATGTGGTAGATCTGCAAACCTGGCCGTAGTGAAAAGTTGTTTGCTGTTCCTAGATTTCTGTTAATTTTTTTTGCTGACATTGTATGGGAAACAAAGGGTACTGCCTAACGAAAGCTGACCTGGCTGATGCGATTTATGCTGCATTTCCCCTTGATAAGCTCAAGGCCGCCAATATCGTAGAGGACTATATTGAGTTGATTAAGGACGCATTGGGCAATGATGGTAAGGTCATGCTCTCTGGTTTTGGTTCCTATGAAGTGAAGTTTAAGCCACCGCGTCGCGGCCGTAATCCACAAACCGGCGCAGCGATCACCCTTCGGGCGCGTAAAGTTATTAAGTTCAAGCCGAGTCAGCTGTTAAGGCGAGCAATCAATGGACAGAGCGTTGATGGGATTAGCGAAGAGAACGAGTTCGAGGACTAGTAACTACTGAAGTATTTTACGATATTTCGGGGGAATGCTACTGCGGCGTAAGCGTTCACGGGGGGTGCAAGAATCATCGCAAACTAACAAACTGGGTGCATTTTTATCCGTTGGAAGCGGCCCCCGGCGAGGAGCCGCCGCGCGAAGCGCAGTAGGCCCTAACATGGCGGAAGCGAGCCAGCGAGCGTCCGATTCCATCATACAAGTAACCGTTCACAAAAAATGCCCCGTTTAGGGGCGACAAGAAAGGGGAACAGGTCTTGAAATGCAAAACAACGAAAATAATTAACCAAATTCCTGCAAATTTATCACCCCCCGTGAACGCTTACAGCCTGAGTTTCGTTGTTGGTTAAGATGCTAATAATGCGGCGGTTTTTCTACCGCTCCGTCATCCTGGCTAGCCTCTCCAGCCTTCGGGGCACTAAACAACGGCTCAATCTGGCGCGCGATCTCGCGCAGCTTTAGAATTAAGTCATCGATCTGGCGGTGCTGTGCAGCTACAACGCCATTTAACTCCTCTAATAACCTGTCTTGATAGGCGATACGGGTCTCAAGCGTTACAAGACGCTCTTCGAGTAGCTCTGATTCAATCGAAAGCGATTCAGCCATGTCGGGGAGAATGTCCCTAATTCGGTCGGATTTGCAAGCCTAAGCAATCAATAAGTGCCTGACGAATCGCACGAAAGTGGATCAATGCTCCGCCGCTCAGATCACGTAGTGGTGCAACGGGATACTCGACATATAGGACACCGATTGCACTGGATCCGCCAAATGAGCCAACCATCACACCGAGCTCAATGTCCGACCCCTGCGCTGTCGTTTGTTCGGCGATCGGAGCGGCGCACCTGAACGCCAATGCAACTGCATCGCGAGACCTTTCGGCGGTCAACAGATCCAATGTTTCATTCTTGCGTAAGGTCGATCTGCCGAATTTAAGCCTCGGAACCAATGCCTGCGCTGCTGGATCAAATGTATAGATGCATCCTCCGGAGAATCCCGCTTTGATCATTACGCGTGTGACGAGCCGTTGCATTAAGGGGCGTACCTCTACTTTTTGAGAGATCGCCTGATAAAGCTCCTGTAACTCAACTCGCAGCGGAGCAAGACAGTTTGTAATCAGCGGATTCTGTTCAAGGATCTCTGCGTGTTGAAACTCGTGGATTGTAGTCTCGGGGTTAAACTGCGATGTGCGCTCTAGCTTGCCCGGGAATAGGTTCATGTACTGCGCACACTGTGCTTTAACCTTCACAGCGATCTGCTGTACACCGTCGAGCCCGATCTGGGCCTCGATCGCGTTTCGCGCCATATTCCAATCCGCAATTGCATCTGGATATCTCTCCGGACTACTTGCGCGCGCCAAGGCTTCGCCGACTCGACAGATCTCACTCAGATCATCAGAGGCCTCGCGGTTTAGGTTTGGACTTGCTTGCTCAAAGGAGCTGAGCGCCGCATCTCCAGCCGCTGTGAAACGCAAGGTACTAGAGAGGGGGCTCCACTGTTGCATAATCGCTGCGGCAAGGGTCTGAGGCGAGAATCCAAGTTGCAACGAGATCTGTGTATCAAGGTCCTTGCCCTCAGTAACAGCGGCCAGAGCTTTCCGATAGGCGCTGGGATAGTTGAAGGAAATCAGAGTGAGTCCAAGCTGTCTCAGCAACGCTGCCGAGAATCCATCGATGCCATCCAACCCTCTGCGATCGGCGAGCAGTTCAGCCGTGCTAGCGGAGATGATGGTGTCTTCTAGAACTTGAACCTGGGTCGCCGCTGCGCTTCCAGGTACATGGCTCGAAATCTGATTCGCCTCCTGCGAAAACACTTTTTTTATGCGGTCATTCCCAGCTGCCTTGAAAAGTTCGCGAACAGATAGGGCGCCTCGGCTTGGAGATTCTACGCCAAGCTCACCTGCAAGCATCTCACTTAGGGAGCGAATACAGTGGGTGAATAATGCTAAGTCAGGGCGTAGATCCTCGATCAAGAAATCAACATCTAGATCATAGCGGCCCTCATTGAGACTTTTGCGAACTCGCAAAAGCAGATCCGGGTTCACCGGAAACCATAGGTTGCTCACGTGCTGAACGGCACGTCGCAGTCCAACCGCTGTGCGAGTTGCCGCGGCACGACTATCCGATGAGAAGCTCTGTCCACTAGCAGGTTGCTCGACGGTCACGGGTACTACCTCAGTATAAAATACAGCAGCACCGGAAGGAGATAGGTGGCCGCTGTAATCGCTATCGGCAGGTTCGTTATAAAACTTTATTTGGTCCCTAAGACAATTGAGATAACCAACTGGAATATCAGAATAATTTAATTTTCTAGAATTTACGCAACTTTTTACCAGATTGTTCGAAACCATAGAGTACGGGCCATTCTAGGAAAGCAAATCATGGAGTCGAAAATGAAAGTATCCGCGCAGCAAGATCACATCACCCAATTGCACGTCAGCAAAGCAATCAGCGGCGCGTCAACAGGTAATGGTCGCCCCAGAACCTCCAATAAAGATGGGTTTCAGGCGTCGCTAGATAAAACCTACGGGGCTCTTCACTCACGTCGGCCTAATGATGCCTCAGCTATCTCTGAGCAGGACCTATATGCGGCGAATGCCCATCAGGCACTCGCAAAGCTAAATCCCGGCTCGGGCGAGAGATTTCTTACTGAGCTAACCCAGATTGCACCGAAGATCGCTGAGAATCATGGAACAGCACTTGGATTCAAAGCTGCGGATCGGGTGATGCGAGCAATGGTCCGAGACGGAACCCTTTCGCATGCCGAGTACCGTGATATCCGCGCTTCAGCGCTAGGGAGATCTCAGATTGACTCAGATCGCACTTCGCTCTCCCGCACTAATTTAAAGGCTTCTACAGATGGCGCGGCAGTTAGCAGAATCACAATTCAAAGTAAGGTCGAGAGTAACGCGGTTGCTACTGTGGCCGAAGTCCAGGCATTCAAGCACTTTGAGCGAACCCATCCGACGAGGATTGATCGAGCTGCTGAAGTAGGCGGAAAGGCAACTATCAGCGGTGGAAGCGTAGTAGCGAGCGATCAGATAACTCCTCCAACCTCTTCACCACCGGTATCAACGCCAGCAGCTCCGGAGAGTATCGGGGGTGACACATTGATTCCTGATAAGCAGATCAAAGCCAAAACCGGATTCTTGTGGAAACCGGTTTCGGATTCAGATGGTAGATTGGCGATCTTACTCCCACCTGCGCTAACTGGGCGTTCAGTGGGCGTCCAGGTACTCTCACCGGATGGCAATCGTGTTCTTGCCACGGGCAGATACTCAGGGGTTGGTAATGGATTTCGCGATCATTTCCGCTTTGATCGCAGCGGCGGGAATTTTCCACCAAATAGCATCGTTAAAGTAACTTTAAACGACGGCCAGGTTGGAACTGTACTCATTGAGCGACCAGGTCAGCGGAATGAATAGGTGATACGTTGCCCAATCGCCCGGTTGTTTAATTATCAGCGGATCGCTAACCTTAACCGCATGGGTATTTACCGATTCGGATCTAAGATTGCACTCCTGGGATGTCTCTTCCTTAGCGTTACTGACGCTTCCGCTTTTCTGGGCGTTGCTGACGCTTCCGCTTTTCTGGGCGTTGCTGACGCTTCCGCTTTTCTGGGCGTTGCTGACGCTTCCGCAGCGGGCCCATTTCGTTGTAACGGTCGGATCCAGTTTCGCCCATGTGACATGCCGTTTCCCGGAGCCCGGGAGCTTAGTGCCCCACCCCAACAGATCTCTTCGACAGGCGTTAAGTCTGCTGTTACTTCCGAGCCGAAGATCTTAGATTCTAGTTTGTTTGCGACGGTTCTTGAGCAGAGATTTAATGAGCACCGCCCAACGTCAAAGGCCGCTAGTAAGATCCGCCAAGGGGACTGGCGTGGAATAGTCGACGGAAATGGCGAAGTGCACCTTGAGCTTCAGATCCTCCGTAACGGTACCGAGGAGAGCCGCCAATTTATGGGCAGTGTTGTGCTAATTAATCAGCCATCAACATTTCACTTTGTTGGCTCCCTACCTAGTGGTAATGATTGGAGTTGGAATGTGCTAGCCCGAGTTAAGCAGCCGAGCTAGCGGCTTAGGTTCCCATAACCGTTCAGGGCAGTACAAGAATCATCGCAAACTAATAATTTGGGTGCATTTTTATCCGCTGGAAGCGGCCCCCGGAGGGACAGCAAGTAACCGTTCACAAAAAATGCCCCGTTTAGGGGCGACAAGAAAGGAAAATAGGTATTGAAATGTCAAAAAATGAGACAATTCTCCAAAAGTTTTTAAATATACCCATCCCCCGTGAACGCTTACAATTTCCCTAAGATGGTTGACTAAGGATCTGAACTTCCTGTATAATTTCGACACTCTACCAAATTGATATTTATTTGAGCCCGTTGTTATGGCTGAGCTGGTCACATCACGACGAAATGGAACTGCTGGCGTCTCGAGGGTAGTTGCTGGTCCGAATGGCGCACAGGTGGTGGCGGATGCCCCTTTGGACTCCGACACTGCTTCGCTTGCAAGTTCTCTCTCGCCCGACATTTTCCAGCTTCTAAAAGAGAATCCAGATTTTGACCTCAGGAAACTTCCATATCACCCAGAGCTATTTCCGTTCTATACAACTGGGAATGGTGATTTTGCTAAACATATGGGTGCGCGAATTGCCCATGAGCTACCTGCACCTCGTAAAGTCTTAATTGATAACCCAGACGTTCTTGGCCATATCGGTCCGGTCTCCGAGGATCAAGCGGGAAAGAGACGTAAGGCCGCCTAACGTTCATTTTGCGTCATGCTGAACGCCCAAACCTGTCATATCCGATTCCTCTGTGTTACCCTCTCGCGATGCCCCAAACCACACAAAATCTAAAGCGCGATCGCGCTATTCATTTCTTAAGAACAATCGCTCCGTTTTCAGTTATTGAGAACGGTGCTCAGCTTGCCGAGTCCGGTGCGGTCACCGATTGCAGCCGCAGCGGGGCACACGTCCATGGAATAGTGCGTGAAAACTTACAGCCTTCCGAAGAATCTAAGATTGAGGATTCTGAGAGGGAGGTTTCCGAGGATCTAGCTTCAAACGATCCTCCCTCAGATACAGTTCACAAAGTCGAGCTAGAGATCCTCTCGGCGCAGGAGATCGAGGCTAAGTGCACATGCTCGACTGATGAGGAGATGCGCGAACAGTGGTGTGCTCACGCTGTCGCGTTGCTGCTTCGCGCGACCGATCTGGGGTTTTCTGAGCCGAGTGGCGGATTCGCAGCGCAAGAGGCTGTCTATCGTATGAATTTAACCTCGCCCGAGGATATAGCCTCCGTTATTTCAGAGGTTTACCGCGTTGAATTTGCCCCGATCGGTTCAACACCTCGCCATCCCAATGTCACATTGGTAATTGATCACTCAAGCGATCGACTCGGCGTACAGGTGATCTTTGATGATCAGGTTCAGGCGCCAGCGTTATTTGAGGACACTACCCAAGCTTCAGCGCGTGAGCTTGATAATATCCTGTTGCAGATATTAGAAGATAACGGCTCCTGGGACGATGCAACGAAGTGCTGGTTCATCAACTCAAGTCGTGAGATTGAGATGGTGCTCGGCTTGGCTCGCGAGTACGACATCGTCAGATCTGCCAGCACCGGAAAGAAGTTAAGTTTTGCGGATGGACTACTCGATGCCTCATTGAAGATTGAGTGGCATCCGACTGGTGCCGAACTTGTCGTCAGTTGGTTATTGCCAGATGGAACCGTGCGCGAGAAGGCCGAGGAGCTGATCGGCTCTGGACCATACTGGGTGGTACTGCGTCAGGGGAATTCGGGTCTGGCAACGATCTATCGGTTATCACCTGCCGCGACTCGAATCTCCTCGATCTTTCCATTTGGATCACACCTAACCCTAACTCGTTCACAGATCGGGCCTTTACTAGCGGCATTGACTACTAACCTTGTAGATCCGCGACGCATCAAGGTCGTTAATCCCGAGCTGCAGCCGGACACTCAAGTTGTAGCACCGCGACCGATTTTAGAGGTTGAGAAATGGGAGCGCTCCAGCGAGCATTTTTCATCCAGCCATCAGGTCCATCTTCAAGCAACTCTAGAGTTCGAGTACCCAACACCGAATGAGGATGAGAACCTAGTTTACCTTCCGGATCGTGAGAAGGAGCGTGAGCACACTGATCTATTGCGTTCAATGGGATTTGATTATGTCCCAGATCGAAAGCGTTATGTTATTTCGGGAGACTCAGCGCTAGATCTTCTGCACGAACAAGAGACCCGTTTTCCAGAGCCCTGGCACATCGCCGGACTTGAGCAGGTTCGCAAGGCCTATCGCTTTGCGCAGTTGACCGTCAACGTTAATCTGAGTCAGTCCAAGGACGAAGACGGCGGACCAAAATCAAAACGTCAGATCGATTGGTTCGACTGTCATATCTCATTGGCTCAGAACAACGCCAATGTACCGCTTAGTACTCTGTTTAAAAATCTGCGTCATGATCAGGACCGTTGGGTGCGCCTAGATAGTGGTGCATACGCCAAGATTCCGGGTGGCAGTGCGCAGCATCTGAAGTCTACGCTTGGAATGCTCGATCCAAATTTTAGATTGAGCAATAACATCCGTGCGCGCGTAACAACTGCCCAGGCGATTAGCTTCTGTCGGCTAGAGGATGAGCAGGTTCAACTTGAACTCGACACGACCCTCAAAACTCTGGCCAAACGGCTGAAGAATTTCAGCAACATCCCGGTGCTCCCGCTAAGTAAGAAATTTGAGGGCGAGCTTCGTAGCTATCAACAGGAAGGACTAAGCTGGCTTGGATTCCTGCAGGAGTTTAACCTGGGTGGAATTTTAGCCGATGAGATGGGTCTCGGCAAAACAGTTCAGACATTGGCCATGTTGCAGCTATTGGCCGATGATGCCACAACAAAGCCAGCCAAGGGCAAAGCGAAAACTAGCACAGTCGCAGCTGAAAAAACCCCAAGTCTGATCGTCGCCCCAACATCTGTGGTGATGAATTGGGTTTATGAAGCACGACGCTTTACGCCAAATCTAAAGGTTCTTCTCCTGCATGGACCGCAGCGCAGACAGCTGCTTGAGACATTGACGCAATATGATCTGGTCGTCACCTCTTATGCCCTGTTACGCATCGATCGTACTGAACTGGAGCGTGTACAGTTTAACTACGTAGTGCTTGATGAGGCCCAAAACATCAAGAATCCGCAAGCTGCTACAACTCGCGCGGCAAAGGCAATTAAAGCTCGCCACCGCCTGGCACTAACCGGAACACCGACAGAGAATCGACCGCTAGAGTTATGGTCGATCTTTGACTTCGTCATGCCGGGATATCTCGGATCGATGGACTTTTTTAAGAATTTTATTGAGAAACCGATTCTCGATGGCGGTCCTTCGGCGCAGGTTGCACGATTCTTAAACTCAAAGACCCGCCCATTTATCCTGCGTCGCATGAAGAGCGAAGTTGAACGCGAATTACCTGCAAAGATTGAGTCTACCGTGCATGTTGTAATGACCGATTCGCAGCGTGGACTATACAATCAGATCTTGGAGGATGTACGCCCTCGAGTGTTTGATGCCATTAAACAGAAGGGGGTGCGAGGAGCGAGCGTTTCAATCCTGGCTGCTCTATTGCGCTTACGTCAGGTCTGTAATCACCCCAACTCTATCGATGCTCTCAAGGAGCAGCCAGGATTTGACTCCGGTAAATTTGAGCTCCTTCAAGAGCTAGTAACTGAAGCGCTCGAGAGTGGCAGAAAGATCCTACTCTTTAGCCAATTTAAAGAGATGCTCGCAATTATCCGTCGTTGGTTGCAGGAGATCTCAGTCAATTATCTCTACCTAGACGGCGCAACACGCCAACGCCAAGAGCTGATCGATCAGTTCAATTCCAATCCTGAAGTACGTCTTTTCTTAATTAGCTTGAAAGCTGGTGGCACGGGACTTAACCTCACAGCGGCTGATACAGTGATCATTTATGATCCTTGGTGGAATCCAGCCGTTGAGGGCCAAGCTGTAGACCGTGCTCACCGCATTGGACAGACCAAGACTGTCTCTGTTTATAGACTCGTTACTGAAAATTCTATTGAACAGAAGATCATGGATCTGAAAGCCAAGAAGGCTAAACTCGTTGATGCTCTAGTTAACGAGAACGGACTATCCACTCTAAATCTTTCGCGTGCAGATTTAGAGAGCCTGTTTAGCCCAATCGGTGAGGCCGAGGGTATTACTGAAGCCCCGGCATCTAACTAAGCGGTGATGCAATTAATCTATCTGCTCGATCCTTTTAGGCTGATACAACGCATATCAGCGGGCGCAATCAGGCATTATAAGGTTCAGAAAGCTGTGGTGGAGGAATTTTAGTATACACTACTTTACACTTTACAGATCAGTTGCCGTAATGAATTCATCCAAAAACCTCCTTGGTAACGAACATAGTCCTTATCTTTTGCAGCATAAGGACAATCCGGTCTTTTGGTCCCCGTGGGGACCAGCGGCGTTCAAAGCTGCGGCAGATCAAAACAAGCCGATTTTTCTCTCGATTGGGTACTCTACCTGTTACTGGTGCCACGTCATGGAGCATGATTCCTTTGAGCATCAAGAAGTTGCCGATGTTTTAAATCAAAGCTTTATTAGTATTAAACTCGATCGTGAAGAGCGCCCCGATATAGATCAGGTATATATGGATGCCGTAGTAGGACTCACGGGTCACGGCGGCTGGCCGATGAGTGTGTTTCTTACTCCCGAGTTAAAGCCGTTCTGGGCCGGAACTTTCTTTTACCGTGCAGACTTTATCGCCATTCTGCAGGGGCTTGCCCAAGCATGGCAAGGTGATCGTGAAAACGTTCAAGCGTCCGCTCAAAAGATTATTGAAGTATTACGGACGGAGCGCGAAGGTGAAAGCGGCGAGCTTAATGCTCCTGAGTTATTGAAAAGTGCCTTTAATTCACTGCAACAGCATTTTGATCGGCAACACGGGGGATTCGGCTCTGCACCTAAGTTTCCACCGAGCCAACAGGTCCGTCTGTTACTACGCCTTAATGCTACGCAGCCGAATGATGTCGCCCTCAAAATGGCGGATTCTTCCCTCGAATGTATGGCTCGCGGTGGAATCTATGATCAGTTAGGTGGAGGATTTCATCGTTATTCTACCGATGCAGGTTGGACTGTGCCACATTTTGAAAAGATGCTTTATGACAACGCGCTGTTGGTTGTGGCCTATCTTGAAGCCTATCAAGTAACAAAGAAGTTGCTATTTGCTAGCGTAGCGCGCGAAACACTTGAGTACGTGGCCCGAGAGATGTGTGGTGAGAGCGGGCAGTTTTTCTGTGCACAAGATGCTGGCGCTGTTGATAAAGAGGGTGAATATTATGTTTGGAGTTCTGATGAGCTAAAAACACTATTAGACTCTGAAGAGTTTGCAGCGATACGGGACAGCTATCAGATCACAGATAGCGGCAATTTTGAGAACAACACAAATATTCTAGTTGCCGCACAGAGCTTGGATTGGAGTGCTAAGGAGGTACCGCCGCTCCTCACCGCTCTAAAAAAACTTCGAACAGAACGGGCTTTACGTGCATCGCCGTTACTAGATGATAAGACTCTCACTGGCTGGAATGGCCTAATGATCGCGGCCTTTGCCACTGGATTCCGTGTGTTGGGTGAGGCACGCTATTTAAAAATAGCTCAACGTGCGGCTAGCTTTATTCATGATCATCTTTACCGGGATGGTAAACTGTTGCGTCGTTTCCGAGGAGGAGATTCTGCAATTGATGCCGTACTCGAGGACTACAGCTATTTAATCAGTGGATTAATTGAGCTCTACCAGTGCGACTTCGATACACGCTGGTTATTGTGGGCGCGTAGATTGCAGTCGCAGCAAGATGCCAAGTTCTGGGATGTAAACCGGCCAGGATACTTATCAAGTAAAGCTGCAGACGTTATAGTGCAAAAACGAGAGTTTGCAGATGGCGCAACACCATCGGCGAATTCTGTTTCGTTAAGTAATCTAGCAAGATTATTTGCTTTCTTTGGCGATACCAGTCTGCGCACACGCCATATGGCGCTGCTCGCAGCGATGGCCCCTGGGATATCGGAACATCCAACCGCTTACTGTACGGCCTTGCAAGATCTAGCAAATGCACCAGCGGAGCAGATTGAGGTTGTTATATCAGCCGGTGAAAAAAATCCTGAGAAGGCTCGCGAACTAGTGAGATTGTTATATGCTGAATTTGCGCCGGGGCGAGTAATTGGCTTCAACCCCGTTGGTAGTGAAGTTAATAATGCAGAGATCCCTCTCCTTAAGGGGCGTGGGGCAGTAGACGGTGCTACGGCTGTATATGTATGTAGAAATGGGGTATGCAAGTTGCCAGTATTTGAGCCAGGAGTTGATATAGCCCAAAATTTAGAGCTGTTTAAGTAAGGTGGGGACTAAATGAACATCCATCCTTCTTTGCGGCCATATTCATTCTATAGCGATCAATATCAAAAGACTTGCAAATTTTATTGGCACCGACGTTTGATAATCGCTATAACTACTCCACCCTTGAACCGTCTGTCAGGTACCTATTCTTACTAGATTCAAACCTGACAAACGCAGCAGATTCTAAGTGTCCCGTCCTGACCTGAGTCTACACCTAACGTCTAAAAAGGGATGAGTGTGGAAGGATGGAAAACGCAAGAATGAGCTATGGCCCTGAAGTTAAGCGAGCGATAGTTGAAGAGCTGGAGAGTGGTCGTATATCTATGAGGGAGGCAG
>Ga0163148_10001545_pt1 | contig 29652 bp, 25 predicted proteins | sample OliLakLV19MP7P2_FD_148606 | JGI IMG/M metagenome (GOLD analysis project Ga0163148, IMG submission 148606) | Freshwater microbial mat bacterial communities from Lake Vanda, McMurdo Dry Valleys, Antarctica- Oligotrophic Lake LV.19.MP7.P2 | ecosystem: Environmental > Aquatic > Freshwater > Lake >... | reverse complement strand
GCTGAGCAGATTGGTGTCAGCCCCATGACTGTTACTCGTCGCATTCATCGTGGTATTCAGCAAATGGTGACGCTTCTTCAGCCTCAAGTGTTGCAGACTGATCCCTAAACACTAAGCCCTTTCATCGTTCGGTTACGCTTTCACTAAGTAACTAGTGGTTTGTCAGTTTTGATTTTGTGCGTAGACTGCCTTTGAAAGCATCTCTAGCAAACGCTTACAAAATTTGACTACACACAATTTTAAGCTTGACAGTCCACTAGTACCCTATGCTGGGTTGGCTGCGGCTGATCCAGCTTTTTAATGTCCACCTCATCCCCTTGCGCCTAAAAGCATACCGACTAGCAGGACAAAGCCGATCGCGACGTTTTGTTGGAACAATTGAGCATACAGGCGATGAGGAATTGTTTTTTGGCACAGTCGGTAGTATTGCCAAGCCCAAAGGATGGTAGCGATCGTCAGCGCGATCCAGAATGCCAGTCCCAGCGACATGACAACGCCTAATCTCAGCAAACACAGCACTGTACCCGCAAAAAAGATGCCGACTGCGTGAGAGACATGGGCACCAAAGAAGAGTGCGCCAGATTGGATGCCAAGACGGCGATCGTCCTCGCGATCGGACATGGCGTAGACGATATCGAAGCCAAGCGTCCAGAGTACAGTTGCGCCCCATAGCAGCCAGGTGGCAGTGCCTAGACAGGGCGTGGGGGCGGCAGTGGCGTTACAGCTCACAGCGCTCCAGCTAATGAGGACTGCAAACCCCCAGGCGATCGCTAAGACCAACTGCGGAATGGGGAAAATGCGTTTTGCAAGCGGGTAAAGCACAATGATAGGGATGGCTGCGACACAGAGCCAAAACGTGAGTGGGTTGAGATAGAGCGACAATCCCCACGCGCAGCCAAAGGCGGCTAACGCAATGACGATCCCAACCTTGACCGATAATGTGCGTGCAGCCAGAGGGCGGCTACGTGTACGCTGAACTTTGGGGTCAATGTCTCGATCCCAAAGATCGTTCACAACACAGCCTGCGGCACTGGTCGCAAGCGTACCTAAAACAATGACTCCTACTAATGCTAAAGGTGGCGCGCCCCGTGCCGCAAGGACAACAGCCCACAAGGCAGGAAGCATGAGAATCAGGCGACCGGCTGGTTTGTCCCAGCGTAGAAGGCGAAAAATTGTCAGCCAAGTTGGTGTAGAGCGTTCAGGCGAGATGGACATGGAAGGTGTGCGGGGGTAACGGTGCGGGGTCAGGAAGATAACGGATACAGAGAGATTGCAGCGTCTGAGTTGCAGCGTTTACCGTGTCCTTAGCGCCTTGCTTTACCGCGCTTCATGGCTTATTTTCAACTCATCGCTTGCTACTCGCTCTTGTCTCACCTCAGTTCAGGCTCAGCATCTGCTGCTGTACCTGTTGCATGTGCTGGCTATTTTTTTGCCAGATTGTCCAGGCAGTGAGGCGGAGGGACACTTTTGTGCCGCTCGCATCAGTTTTCAAGCCGTACTTCTGCCTCAGCAGAGTAGCGTCCGTGAAGGAGATGGGCGCTAGCTGATCAAAAACATCATCGTAGAGCCATTGCGTATTGGCTGCTTTGAATGCCAGGTAAGCTTTCCACAGTTTAAGAACAGCTTGATGATCAGCGATCGCCTCTACTAGCACTGGATAAACGGGGTGGTTCCTGGCATCTGGTTGGGATGCAAACTGGTTAAACGCTTGCTGTAGTTCCTGTACCAGACGGGTGTAGTCTTCGTAACTAATGCCAATCCGTTGCGGGGTCAAATTTGCCTGATAGACGTTATCCGGTATGCTGCTCAGGTTGGCGGCGATCGCTGCAAACTTTTTGAGCGTTAGAAGTGCTTGATATTCAGTTGCAAGGCGCTGGTTAATGGCGCTGTGGTTATTGCGATACGTGATCAGTTTTGCTTGGCTTTGTGCCGCGATCGCGGTGGTCGGTGGAATCGACTGTAGCAGTGCGATCGCAGACTCCCACTTTTGGCTTGCACGTTGCCAAACTTTGAGTGAGTGGGGCGGCTTTTGCACGGTGATCGCAGCTTGCCATGCCAGCGTTTGAGCCGCTTTAAAGCTATCAACAGCAGCGGTTTCAGTGGTCAGGCGATCGCTAATTGCCGCGTAGTTAACCTGGTAAGCTGCAATTTTTCCCTTCGCTTGTGCTGAAACCGCTGTCCCTTCAGGAATCGTTTCTAAACGATTAATTGCCTGCCTCCACTTAACCCGTGCCGCTTGCCACGTCTCGACTGGATGCGGTGGACGCTGCACCAGCACGGCTGCCTCCCATGCAAGCCTGCGGGCAGCAATAAAATTGCCTAGTGCTGAAGCAGCCTGTGATGATGTCGTTCCTAGCTGGGTCGAGTCAGTCGTTAGCGCTTGACTTGAACCATCAGCAAAGCCACGATTGCCAGCGCTACACGCTGCTAGCAGCATACCGATCGATAAAATGATGGTTAAACGCAAATAGGGCATCACTTTCGCTCGTGGGTCATGAGAGACGAGACGGATGGTCAGACTGACCTCACTAAACTGTCACTAGGCTCGTTTTTACAGTTCTAGCCTGCCTCAGCTAAGGCTAAGGATGAAGGGATGGGATCACAGGGGGCTACAATGAGTGGATCGATCCAACGAACGACGCTGGCGATGCGTTGGTAGGTGAAACAAAGCGACTGCTTGTTTAAACGCTTACTGAGAAACATTGATACTGAGAAACATCTTAATCCACAAACTAATCTCTGCATGACTGTGCGCTCAAAGCTCTACGAAGGCAAAGCTAAAATTCTCTACGCCACTGATGATCCAGGGGTGCTGCTGACATATTTTAAAGACGATGCTACCGCCTTTAATGCTCAGAAGCGCGGCAGTATTGAGGGTAAAGGTTCGTTTAACTGTGCGATCGCTAGCCACCTGTTTAAGCAGCTTGAAGCCAGCGGCATTGCGACTCACTTTATCGACCAAACAAGTGCGAACGAAATGCGGGTGCAAGCAGTAAACATTGTGCCCCTTGAGGTCGTCGTCAGGAACATTGCAGCGGGTAGTCTCTGTCAACAGACTGGATTGAGCCTGGGAACTGTTTTGCACCAACCGCTAGTGGAGTTTTACTACAAAAATGATGCGCTCGGCGATCCGTTGCTCACGCTCGATCGCCTACTGTTGCTAGCACTTGCCACGGCGGAGCAGGTCACTCAATTACGAGCTATGGCGCTCAAAATCAACGATGTCTTAAAACCCTTCTTCTTGCAGTGTGGGATCACGCTGGTCGATTTCAAGCTAGAGTTCGGGCTAGATCAGCAGCAGCGACTTATTTTGGCAGATGAGATCAGCCCTGATACTTGTCGTCTCTGGAATCAAACGGATGATGACCCAAAGCAACGCGTGATGGACAAAGATCGCTTCCGTCACGATTTGGGCGATGTGGCGCTGGCGTACCAACAAGTGATGGAGAGAGTCTTGCAGCATACTTTATAGCGATCGATTGGTTTGTACCAGAGCCGTTTTTCCAGGCTTCTGACTCTGTGTTTTTCCAGGCTTCTGACTGCGATCGTGGAGAACTCATTACAGCAAGCCCACTATTGGTACCAATCAATGCGGTAGAATTTCACAGTTTGTCAGTTCTTTTAAGTTCGCCCAAGTTTAATCGGTCTGAGTTTTTGCTGTTTCGTGGGTCCTGCTTTAGACAGGACGTGGTGTGTGGACGTGTCAACTAATCCGAACAATATGCGCTTTTCTCCAGTTTTGGTGGCAGTTTTGGCTGCTATGGCAACGCTGGGCTTATCCAGCACCGCTAGAGGGGAGACTCCCGACCCGGCGCGTGTGCAAGCAGCGGCTCGCTCGGCTACAGCAGATAGTACTTCGACGGTAAAGACAATGGGGGCAGCCATTGCAGCAAAGCCTACCGTTTCAGCCAATCAGGCACACCTGCTCAGTGGGCTTTCTGCACCGACAACGATACGGATGCCAGCCAGCAAGCGATCGCCAGCAGTGCCCGCGATCGCGCAAGCAGGACCCGGACAAGAAACGCCAACCCAAACTCAGATCCAGATCACTCCTGGCAGTCCTACGCCTTCTGTACCCCAGGTAACGCCAGCGCCAGAAGCGTCTCCTTCGCCAGCGCCAACGTTGGAGACAGCGCCATCGCCATCGCCATCACCGGAAGCAGCGCCATCACCGGAAGCAACGCCGACACCGACTGCACCCTCAACACCTGGGACGACACAGACTACAGAACAAGAACCGCCAGTGCTGGTGATTGAAGTCGTCGTACAAGGCGTTGAAGGGGACATTCAGCAAGAGGTCTATCAGGTCATTCGCACCCAACCAGGACGCACTACAACGCGCACCCAGTTGCAGGAGGACATCAACGCAATCTTTGCGACAGGCTACTTCTCCAATGTACGGGCAGTACCGACCGATACGCCTCTCGGTGTACGCGTCACGTTTGAGGTGCAGCTCAATCCTGTTTTACAGAAGGTACAGCTAAACGGCACCACACTGCTGCCAGAACCCGTGCTTAACGATGCCTTCAGCAACCAATACGGCAAAGTATTGAACCTGGTGCAGTTGCAGGAAGGCATTAAGAAGGTCAACAAGTGGTATCAAGATAATGGCTATGTGCTGGCTCAAGTCGTTGACGCGCCGCAGGTTTCGCCAGACGGTATTGTGACACTTCAAGTCGCCGAAGGGGTGGTCGAAAGTATCCAGGTTCGCTACACCGACAAGGATGGAAACGAATGTGCACGGAACGAGCAGGGTAAGTTTTTCCTTCGTGATCCTCAGGGCAGCCCGGTCTTGAATAAAGAGGGTAAGCCTTCTGGGTGTCGGGTACGCACTCGCGATTTTATTGTTACCCGCGAGTTTGAATTGAAGCCAGGGCAGGTCTTTAACCGTACCAAGGTAGAACGCGACTTGCAGCGGACGTTTGGTTTAGGGATTTTTGAGGATGTAAAGCTGTCGCTCTCTCCCGGTCAAGATCCACGCAAGGTTGTGGTGGTTGCCAACGTTGTTGAAAAGAACTCAGGCTCGATCGCGGCTGGTGCTGGAATCAGCTCTGCTAGCGGTCTGTTTGGCACGGTTAGCTACCAGCAGCAAAACGTGGGTGGTAACAACCAGAAGCTAGGGGCTGAAGTGCAGCTAGGGATACGAGAACTTCTGTTTGACTTGAACTTTACCGATCCCTGGATTGGCGGCGATCCGTTCCGTACGTCTTACACCGTAAACCTCTTCCGACGGCAGACGATCTCGCTCATCTTTGATGGTGGCGATACCGATGTCGATCTGCCCAATGGTGACACGCCTAGAGTAGTGCGCACGGGCGGGGGCATTAGCTTCTCACGTCCGCTCAATGGCAACCCCTATGTTCGTTCAGAATGGGCTGCCTCGCTGGGTGCGCAGTATCAGCGCGTCAGAATTAACGACGGTGATGGCAGACTCAGCCCCAGAGACCAGTTTGGTAACAATCTCAGCTTTAGCGGCACGGGCAGAGACGATTTATATACGGTGCAGTTTGGCGTGGTGCGCGATCGACGCAATGATCTGCTCCGTCCTACGGCAGGGTCGCTGCTGCGGCTGGGCACTGAGCAGTCTATTCCGCTAGGTACAGGCAGCATTTTCTTCAACCGCCTCCGTGCAAGCTATAGCTTCTACGTACCCACGCGTCTCCTGCGACTTGCCAAAGCGTGTCGAGATCCCAAAGCTAAGCCCAGCGACTGCCCACAAGTGTTCGCCTTCAACCTTCAAGGGGGCACTGTAATAGGCGATCTACCGCCCTACGAAGCCTTTGCCTTAGGAGGTAGCAACTCTGTGCGCGGTTATGACGAAGGTGACTTGGGCAGCGCCAAGAGCTTCATTCAGGCAACAGCGGAGTATCGCTTCCCGGTCTTCTCAGTGATTTCAGGTGCTCTGTTCGTTGATGCCGCGACTGATTTTGGTAGTGGCAAGAATGTCATTGGTAATCCAGCAGGGGTGAGGGGTAAGCCTGGTCAGGGCTTTGGCTACGGTTTGGGTCTACGGGTTCAGTCACCGCTTGGTCCCATTCGGATTGACTTCGGTCTCAACGATAGTGGTGATACGCAGTTCCACTTCGGCATTGGAGAGCGCTTCTGATGGAACAAGACAAACGTTGGCAGCCAGGAGACAGCTTGCTTCGTACCAGGAGTGTTGCGACCCTTCAGCCTGGTGCAGGGTCGCAGCAGCTAGGGAAGGGGCTACAACATACCCTGCAAGCTGAATTTGCGCGATCGGGTGTGGGTCTCCATACGGGGTTGCCTGTGCAGGTGCGCATCTTACCTGCGTCCGTTGGGCGAGGGCGCTACTTCGTACGGGTTGATCAACCCGGTGCACCAGAGGTCAGGGCAGACGTGGCAGCCGTGCGTCAGACCATGCTCTCAACCGAACTGGCGCAGGGAGAGGCGACGGTGCGAACGGTAGAGCACTTGCTCGCTGCCTTGGCAGCATTGGGTGTGGACAATGCTCGGATCGAGATCGATGGCTCAGAAGTACCGCTGTTGGATGGGTCGGCGAAGGAATGGGTAGACGCGATCGCCCAAGTCGGTACGGTTGCCCAGACAGAAGCTCGATCGACCTGGGCACTGCAAGCACCGCTCTGTGTACAAGAGGGCGATGCGTTTGTGGTGGCACGTCCCTCCAGCGAACTCCGCTTTACCTATGGCATCGATTTTGATCTGCCTGCGATCGGTCATCAGTGGTACAGTTGGTCACCCGAAGCGGCTCATGATGATTCCTTAACGTTTGCTGCTGCCCTTGCGCCAGCCCGTACCTTTGGGCTGGCGCATCAAATCGAAGCGCTCCGCGATCGGGGGCTGATTCGAGGCGGCAGTCTGGACAATGCACTGGTTTGTGGTTCAGAGGGCTGGTTAAATCCACCGTTGCGCTTTCCAAATGAACCAGTGCGCCATAAACTCTTAGACTTAATAGGAGATTTGAGTCTGCTAGGAAATTTTCCCACCTCACATTTTCTGGCATATAAAGCAAGTCACCATCTGCATACTCAACTAGCAAGCTTGATCGCTGCCCTCCACTCCTAGCTGCTGGTTGTAAAGCCCTAAAGCCTCTCAGGCATACCAGAAAGGGCATTCAAGAAAAGTTGTTAGTTGTGAACCGCTAAGCTCTAAAGACTAGCAGCGTCTTCCAGCCTTACCGCACCTCTATCGAAGCCTTAAACCCATGTCGATCTTTACTGATGTCAATACTCCCGGTGCGTCTTCCAGCCATGTGACCACGCAGATTCAAGCTGAACCCGATCGCATCACTGCTGGGCATTCCCATCCAGAAGCAGAGGTGATCATTTCAATTGAAGAAATTCAAAAGCTTTTACCGCATCGGTATCCTTTTTCGCTGGTCGATCGCATTATTCGGTACGTGCCAGGAAAGCTTGCCGTTGGCATCAAAAACGTCACCTTTAATGAGCCACATTTTCAAGGGCACTTTCCGGGAAGACCGATCATGCCTGGTGTCCTGATCGTGGAGGCAATGGCGCAGGTAGGAGGCGTTGTGCTCACGCAGATGGCAGACGTTCAAGGAGGGCTTTTTATGTTTGCTGGTATTGATAAAGTGCGGTTTCGCCATCCGGTTGTACCAGGCGACCAGCTCGTCATGACGGTGGAACTTTTATCTGTGAAGCGCCGTCGCTTTGGAGCGATGCAAGGACGCGCTGAAGTAGACGGGCGACTGGTCGCTGAGGGTGAACTAAAGTTTGCGCTGGTTGATTGAGCCTCTTTTGCGTTTTGCGGCTGATTGCGGCATGATGCCTCTAACGTCTATCTGGTTTCTACCCTCTGTCTAAACTTTGTCTGGTGCGCGTCAACGGCTAAGAGTCTGCTGAGTTGTCAGTTTCCACCACCTAACGTACAAAAGCTCTTACCTCATCATCGATCGCTGATAACTTATGGCAACCTTAATTCATCCAACGGCTGTGATTGATCCTGGTGCTGACTTGCACCCAACGGTACAGGTGGGTGCCTACGCTGTGGTTGGGGCACGGGTTAAGGTTGGTCCAGAAACCACGATCGGGTCCCATGCTGTTTTGGATGGCTGGACTGAGATTGGGGCGAGAACACGTATTTTCCCCAGCGCTACCATCGGCTCAGAACCCCAAGATCTAAAGTATGACGGCTCTGAAGGCTTGGTCAGCATCGGCGACGACAACTACATCCGCGAATACGTCACGATCAATCGCCCCACCTTCGCCAACGAAGTCACCGTGATCGGGAACGGTAATCTGCTGATGGCATATGTCCACGTTGGGCACAACTGCGTCATTGAAGATCGGGTTGTCATCTCCAATGCGGTAGCGCTATCAGGCTATGTTCATATCGAATCGAAAGCCCGCTTAAGTGGAGTCTTTGGCGTACATCAGTTTGTCCACATTGGGCGACACGCTATGGTCGGGGGGATGAGCCGCATTAGTCGTGATGTGCCACCCTACACCTTGGTTGAAGGCAATCCAGCCAAGGTACGATCGCTCAACCTTGTAGGGCTTAAACGTGCAGGTTTTCTGGATGCTACGGACAGGCAAACTTTTCAGGCGCTCAAGCAAGCCTTCCGCATCCTCTATCGCTCCGGGCTAACCCTCAACGAGGCACTGGAGAAGCTAGAAATGCTGCCCTACGATGAGCACGTCCATCACCTCCAGCGCTTTTTGCAGTTATCTCAACAAGCAGGGCGACGTGGACCCATTCCTGGTAGACGGGTGGGACTATCAGGTGATGATGATGATTGAGCCAGAAAGCGAGAGTGGGCGTGGCGATGGAGGGACTCAAGCGCACAGCGCGCGTGCTCCGTCAGCCAACCTCACTCAAAACTCAAAACTCGAAACTCAAACGGTCGCCCCTGCCATTCGCCTCTTTATTAGCACAGGCGAAGTGTCTGGCGATCTTCAGGGTTCGCTGTTAATTCAGGCGTTGAAACGCCAGGCTGAGCAACAAGGACTCACGCTAGAGCTTTTAGCAATGGGAGGCGATCGCATGGCAGCAGCAGGCGCAACCCTGTTGGCGCACACCAGCGCGATCGGATCAATGGGTATTTTTGAATCCCTGCCGTTTGTGCTGCCCACCCTGCGCGTGCAGCGTCAGGCTAAGCGGTATTTGCAGCAGCATCCACCCGCTTTAATCGTTCTCATTGACTATATGGGTCCGAATCTGGCGTTCTGTGAGTATTTGCCCAAACAGTTTCCCGATGCCCCGATCGTCTACTACATCGCACCGCAAGAATGGGTTTGGGGCGATCGGTGGTCTTGGGGCGTTAAGCTTTTCCGGTCAGATCTTGTCGTCAAGGCGGCTACGCGCATTCTGGCAATTTTTCCAGGCGAAGCCAGCTACTTCCAGCGCAAAGGTGGGCAGGTTGCCTGGGTCGGGCATCCGCTGCTCGATCGGATGCAAAGCGCACTTGATCGCGACAGTGCTCGTATCGCATTAGGCATTCCAGCAGAGCAAACGGCGATCGTGCTCTTGCCTGCCTCTCGTCAGCAAGAATTAAAGTATCTGATGCCCGTGATGTTTGCAGCCGCGCAACAGCTACAAGCGAAGTTACCCAACGTCCACTTCTGGATTCCGCTAGCGCTAACAAAATATCGTTCGCTCGTTGAGCAGGCGATCCAACACTATGGCTTACGCGCAACAGTGCTGGCAGAGCCACAGGCTGCTGCCAGTGACTCCGCCGCAACATCGCTGACGCTTCAGGCGATCGCGGCGGCTGATTTAGCGATTACCAAATCCGGCACTGTCAATCTAGAGATTGCCTTGCTCAACGTGCCTCAAGTGGTCATGTACAAAGTCAATCCAATGACCGCGTGGATCTTAGACCGTCTGCTCAAATTCTCGGTGCCCTTTGTCTCACCGCCAAACCTGGTAGAGATGAAGCCGATCGTGCCGGAATTTTTGCAAGACCAGGCAACGCCTGAGCATCTGGTGCAGGAGGCACTCGCGCTGCTGTTGGATGCCGATCGCCGCCAAACCATGCTAGACGGCTATCAGTCTATGCGTCTCGCGCTTGGAACAGTCGGTGTGTGCGATCGTGCTGCCGCCGAAATTCTCAGCCTGGTCGGAGCAACCGATGGCACTAAAGGGCAACAGTGACTTGTCAGCGGAGGTGCGAAGGGCTATCAGAAGCGCTTTACGCTTACTTTCTAAAAGCAATAGAGAACCAACATGTGAGCTTGCAGAGATAACGTTTGAACGTGAAGCTTTAACCGGCAATAGCCTCTAGCGTCCAACTACAAGCTTACGTGCGCTGTTGTTTAGCAACAGGTTACCCGCTGCGCCAACGCTAAAATCTTGACCGGGCACAAAACCGCCATCGACAAGACGTTTGCCAACGATAACAGCGGAAAGCCGACGCATTTCTCTTAGTACCTCGGCAGGTAGGAGGTGGTTGACAGCCCAGGCAAACGCATCCGTATCGAGCCAAAGCAATTGCTCTAGGCTGACCAAGATAACGCCTGCTACGTCCTCAAGCGACAAGCGATCGCACAGGCTGGTAACAACCTCACTGCTGATCTGAGCGTTCCTTGTTGCCACAGCGTAGACGACTTTCGAGATCTCTCGCTCCAGTTGCAGGTAAGAAGGCTGTGCAGGGTCTCGTTTAGATAGCATAGGCGGCTTCACCAGGGCAATGGGCTGCGACTTTTTGACTCTTGGGGTTCCCAAGCAATCGTGTCCGCCAAGTATATCTCAAGCTAGATGCCAACAATCAGCATTACTGCTACGAGTTGTCAACAAAATTGAGGTTGCATCCGACGCTTAAGACACACGAGCAAGAGCATTAAGAGTTCCACCCACTTGAGAGATCCCAAAGAGGGTGGGAATACTGAAGGAAAGTTTGGCAACGTTAGACGCATGTGGCGATGGCTCAGAAATATTTTCGCTAGCTTGAGGGCTTACGCCGATCTCAGTCCTGATTTGCGGATGCGACGACGGGTGAACCAGTGTTTGCGCGATCGTCCTGCACTCAGTGTAGAAGAATGGTTTGAACTCTTTTGGAAGCCGCAGGGTATCGCTCAGCCGCTCGCCGCCTTTGTGTATACCCACATGCAAGCCTACTCCGGGCTAGAGTTTGCTAGAGTGCGCCCAAACGATCGCCTCAATGAAGACCTGTACTTACCGCTCGTTTGTTGGTTTGACTGGCAAACGTCCTTTGATGAAGACTTTTTAAGCTGTTTCGGCATTGATTTGAGCGATCGCTTTGATCCCCAAAGTTTTACTACAGTAGAAGAGTTAGTTATTTTCCTCAATCATCAACTGCTGTCAGTCAATCACTCGTAAGCTAGTGGTTACTTGAGCCAACCGCTAGAGTTAGAGGAGACGCAACAATGGCTCTAGCGAAACGACGCTCGACCGCGTGGGCAACTGAGATCAACGACCTGGTGCGGGGAGCGTGCGGGGGCTTTTTGTTTGGCATTCCGCTGCTCTACACCATGGAAGTGTGGTGGATTGGCTCGATGGCTCAACCGCCTCGCATCATGATGGCGATCGCAGGCACATTTATTGCCGTGTTTTGGCTCAACCGCACGGAAGGCTTTCGTAAGACCAGTCGTTCTCGCCCCTACGATGCCTTGACCGATACCGTAGAGGCGATGGCGATCGGCTTAGTTTGCTCTGCGTTTGTGCTGCTGTTACTGCGAGAGCTGACGCTTGACGTGCCCTTACGCGAATCCTTAGGTAAGGTGATCTTTGAGTCGGTGCCGTTTACGTTAGGAGTTTCGTTGGCGAATCAGTTTCTTGGGGATACCCGCGATGCTGAGTCAAAACCGTCAGACAACAGCCAACCAACCGATCATAAAGATGCACTTAATGCAACCCTCGCTGACATTGGTGCTACTCTTCTTGGCGCGATCGTTGTTGGCTTTAACATTTCACCAACCGACGAAATTCGGACGCTTGCTGCGGCTCTTTCAGCCCCGTGGCTATTGGGCATCATGGCTGCATCACTGCTCATTTCATATGGCATTGTGTTCGAGGCAGGTTTCTCAGATCAACGCAAGCGACGGCAGCAGCAAGGCATTTTTCAACGTCCTTTGAGTGAAACTATCATGTCTTATCTGGTTTCGCTGTTAGCAGCCGCGATGATGCTGTGGTTCTTCGATCGCCTGACTTTTAGCGATCCCTGGACGATGTGGTTAGAACAAATTTTGCTGCTGGGTTTGCCAACCACTATCGGCGGTGCTGCCGGACGGTTGGCAGTATGAATCAGCCCACGCAAGCCTCTGACTCTAATCACCAACCACCACGATCGCGTGCTGAATGGATTACGTTCGGGATTGCATCCTCTCTTCTAGCGATCGTGGCGGGTCTGGTTGGCTATACCTGGCTGGACGAACGGCAACAGCGACCCCCCATCCTTTCGGTGCTTAACACTGAAACCATACGTGCCGCTGAGGGGCAATTCTACGTACCGTTTACAGTCACCAATAGCGGCGGCAAAACCGCAGAATCGGTACAAATAGCGGCAGAATTACGCGTGGGTGGCGCGATCTCAGAAGCCGCTACGGTAGAAATCAATTTTTTATCTAACGATGAGAAAGCGGAAGGGGCATTCATCTTTAGCCGTGACCCCAGGCAAGGAAAACTGACATTGCGTGTCGCCAGCTACAAGCTACCCTGAAGACGTGCTATGAGTGAGAGGAGGGTATTGGCACGCTGAACGGAGCAGATCGGCAGAGACATCTTTTGTCTACCCAGTTAGCGACCACACCGCCTTCTGAGTTTCGATTCTTGACACGTCTGGGACTTAAGATGCTACAGTAGGAAACGTGCAGCGCATTGGGGCGTCGCCAAGTGGTAAGGCAGCGGGTTTTGGTCTCGCCATCCCTAGGTTCGAATCCTAGCGCCCCAGTTTTTAGATAACTTCTGAAGAAAACTCTTACAGTGACAGCTTAGTTGCTGGTGACGACAAGTTGCTGGTGACGACAAGTTGTTGTCGCTGTGACCGATTGCTGTCATGAAACTAGCGGTGACAAATTAATGTCATCATTGTCAGCTCTCAACTCAGATCTCATCATTTGAACCTAGGGATGGCGACTTTCAACCTGACTCAGAAAGGACGGGCGATCGCGACTTGCACTGAAAATCAGAGTTGTCAGTCTGTAGCTTGCTTGTAGTTTCGTCAAGCAGATCTTGCAGTCAGGAGTCGAAATGGCAACGGTTGTCTAGAATAAGGCTGAAGCAGACCGAAGCGCACAACGCTGTAATTCTGAAACTTGGCAGCTTTTGATTGCACTCTTTTGCATAGACTCATGACTCCGCCCCAGCCTCCTCGTCGATCGCAAACGCTTGTAGGTGCCATTACTCAAGCCGTACAGACTGTTCAGGCGAAGATCAATTTTTCTAAGCTGAAGCTGAAACCAAAGGCGCGGGTGCCAGAACTGCGAGTGCAAGATGCGGGCGCTGATCAAGCAGATGTGTATCCGCTGTTGGGCGATCGCTACATGCTGGGACGCAGTTCCAAGTCGTGCGACATTGTGGTGCGTAATCCGGTTGTCAGCCAGGTGCATTTGTCGCTTAATCGGGATAGCCAACGGCAACGGCTTTTGGGGGCAATTTTCCGTCCGCCTTTTTTCCTCAAAGACGAAAACTCTACGAATGGGATTTATCGGGGCAAGCGTCGGGTGCGATCGACCCAACTGCGGCACAACGCCGTTTACACGCTCGGACCACCGGAGTTAGCCGCTGCCGTTCGCATTCAATTTATCGATCCGCCACCCTGGTACGTGTTAGCCGTTCGCTACGGCATGTATGGGATTGGAGGCATCACGGCGCTGGCAGTGGTCAGCGTGTTGATTGAGTGGCAGAAGTTCTCGGTGCAGCCTTTACCCGCGTCGGTGCAAGGTCCGTTTGTGGTCTATGCGCGGGATGAGCAAACGCCATTGAGTCCGGTGACAAACCGTACCCATACTGAGTTTAAGAACCTGTCAGACTTTTCGCCGTATCTGGTAAAGGCAGCGATCGCGTCTGAAGATTCCCGCTACTACTGGCATTTGGGCGTTGATCCGATCGGGACACTGCGGGCACTCCTTGCCAATCTCCGGGGCGGCAAGATTCGGGAAGGTGGCAGTACGCTCACTCAACAGCTTGCTCGGAGTGTGCTGCGACAGTACGTGGGCACAGAAGATTCGGCGGGACGCAAACTACGCGAAGCAGCGGTCGCCTTGAAGCTGGAGACGGTTTACAGCAAAGATTTTCTGATGCTGACCTATCTCAATCGTGTTTACTTAGGCAACGAGGCATACGGGTTTGAAGATGCGGCACAGCTTTATTTGAACAAGTCTGCTAAAGATTTAACGCTCTCTGAAGCGGCAACGTTAGTTGGTATTCTGCCTGCACCCAACAGCTTCAACCCAGCACGAAACTACGACAAGGCGATCGAACTTCGTAATGGTGTGCTCGAACGCATGGCAGCGTTGAATATGGCGAGTACGGAGGAGATCCAACGGGCACGGCGATCGCGCATTGAGGTGAATCCCAAAGCCAAAGCTGAACTTGATAACGTGATTGCGCCCTACTACTACAGCTATGTTTTTAGCGAACTTCAGCAGCTTTTAGGCGCACAGCTTGCCGAGGAAGGCAACTTCATCATCGAAACGGGACTCGACCTTCCCATGCAGTCCAAGGCAGAAGCCAGCCTCCGCGATGCTGTCGGTGGTGCAGGTGTGAGCAATGGCTTTTCACAAGGCGCGATCGTCACTCTCGACGCTAAAACAGGCGAAATTCTTGCGCTTGTTGGCGGCATCGATTACAAAAAAAGCCAGTTCAACCGGGCATCCCAGGCGATGCGACAACCGGGTTCAACGTTCAAGGTGTTTACCTATACGACGGCGATCGAACAGGGCATTTCACCCAGCAACGCCTACTCATGTGCGCCCTTAAATTGGGACGGGCAGTACTTTGCAGGCTGTCGTGCTGGTAGCGGTAGCCTTGATCTGTACACCGGACTGGCGCAGTCTGAAAACGTCGTCGCGTTGCGGCTTGCTCAAGACGTAGGGCTAAACAACGTCATCCGTACCGCGCAGCGTATGGGCATTCGCTCCGCCCTGAAAGCCACGCCAGGGTTGGTGATTGGTCAAAGTGAAGTCACGCCGTTAGAGTTGACAGGCGCATTCAGCATTTTTGCCAATCGCGGCATCAGCAATCCGCCTCGTGCGATTCGACGCATTCTAGACGGTGGCGACTGCAAAAATCCAAAAGATTTCAAGACCTGTCGCGTGATCTACAGCATTGAACAGGATACACAGCGAAATCAGCCCGTGCTGAAGCCAGAGGTTGCCGATACCATGACTAGCCTCATGCAAGGTGTAGTGCGCGGTGGTACAGGGCGAGCTGCCGCGATCGGACAGGGCGAAGCGGGTAAAACTGGCACAACCAATGACAATGTTGACCTTTGGTTTGTTGGCTACATTCCCAGTAGTTTAGTGACAGGCATTTGGTTGGGGAATGATAACAATTCGCCCACGTCTGGCAGTAGTGGTCAGGCAGCACAGCTTTGGGGGAACTATATGAGCAAGATCGCTCGTTGAACGCCTTAGAGCGACAGGTCTTTATGCAAAATTCATCGATCGGATCGTCAGAATTGAGTGGATTGGGATTGGATCACCGCGCTTGAGCCTTAAGATACTTAAGATTACTTAAGAGAAGGTTGTGCTTAAGTTGTGCAGCACCCATCCGAACCTTCACACGAAAGTCGCTACAGGCAGATGTGTTTAGCGATCGCTGCTCTCTCGCGGTTTAGATGGATTTGATGAACTTTTAGAGTGCCCTTAAAGAGCCACTATGCTTTCTGAATTGTCATCCCAAGAGTTAATTGCCTTGCGCCAGCGTGTCGCTGAGCAGGCAGCGATGCTGACACAGGTTGAGCAACAGTTGTTGCGCTCTAGACAGATTGAAAATGCACTCAACGCGTCGCAGCAGAAGCTCTCAGTGGTATTACAGCAGGCACCGATCGCCACAATTGAATGGAATGCCGCGCTGGAAGTAGTGGACTGGAATCCAGCCGCTGAGGGACTTTTGGGTTACACCCGGCAAGAAGTGATGGGTCGTCATGCTACGACAATCTTGACCCCAGAGCATAGCCAGCAGTCGATGCAGACCTGGCTGCACCAGCGTGAGAGCGATCGCGCCCGTACTCGCACATTCACCAAAGACAGTCGAGTGCTGACCTGTGAGTGGCACAATACACCCCTGGTTGATGCCCAGGGACAGGTGACTGGGATGCTGTCGCTGGTGCAGGCCTGTACTGAACAGATAGTGGTGCAAGCCTGTACCGAACAGGCAGTAGTGCTGCCTGAGTCCTCAGACGATCGCCCGTTGAACGGTTCTACCCCACCAGAAAGTATCAAGCAGCAGATCCAGACAGACGCGATCGCGCACATTTCACCCGCTTTTTTAAACGACATTATCAATGCCACAGCCGATCCTCTCTTTGTCAAAGATCAGCAGCATCGATACATCGTACTCAACGATCCCTTCTGTCAATTTATGGGCTGGCATCGCGCTGAAGTCATCGGACTTAACGACCACGAGGTGTTTCCTGACGCTGAACAGGCTGACTTTTTTCGCGATACCGATCAGATGGTGTTTGATAGCGGTGACGATCGCGAAGATGAAGAAGCCCTCACCAATCTGCATGGTACGACCCATATCTTTTCAACCAAAAAATCATGCCTGCATGATGCGGCTGGCAATCGGTTTATGGTTGGCACCATGCGCGATATCACAGCCTTAAAACACGCAGAAGCGGCTCTTAAGCAGGCAAAAGACGAGTTAGAGACGCGGGTAGAGGAACGCACGATCGAACTTCAGCATACGGTGATCCAACTTCAGCAAGAGATTCACGATCGACAAGATGCGCTGCACGAACGCGATCAGGCTGAAGCTAAACTGCAACACACCCGCAAGTTTCTAGAGTCTGTCCTTAAAACACTGCCCGTTGCCGTCATTGCGAAAGAGGCAAAGGAGTTGCGCTACGTGCTGTGGAACCCTGCTGCTGAGGAAGTACTGGGTGCGACAGCTAAAGACATGATGGGCAAGAATGCTTACGATCTGCTGGCGCTAGAGCAGGCTGAGGCGATGATTGAACACGATCGCCAGGTGTTAAAAAGCAACCGCATTATCGATATTCCAGAAGCGTCGGTGATGACCAATGGCGAAGCTCGCATCTTACACACCAAGAAAACGGCTGTCTTTGATGAGGACGGCAAGCCACAGTACCTCTTAGCCATCACCGAAGACATTACCGAGCGCAAACAGGCAGAAGCTGCGCTGCGGCAGAGCGAAGCGCAGTTGCGAGAACTGGCTCAGCGTGAAGAATTGAGCAATCGCGTTGCCAACCAAATTCGCAGTTCTCTAGACCTGGACACCATTCTGCAAACGACCGTCCACGAAGTTCGCAGCTTACTGCAAATCGATCGCTGTAGCTTTTGCTGGTATCACGTGCAATCGGATCAGCTTGCCAGTCTCGAATTTACCCATGAATCGCGTGATGCGGCATTCCCCAGCTTTCTTGGCACCTACCCACAAGATCTCAGCAAGCCAGCCGATCGCCACAACCCGATTGTGGAAAGCCTGCTGAGCCAGACACTTTATCGCGTCGATGATATGGCGACCGATCCACACCTGAAGCCAGAAGCCCGCGAAATTCTGCATTTTTATGGCTACCGTTCTGAGCTGGTACTGCCAGTCCCCATCCTTTCGGGTCAATTGGGCGGTATTCATTGCGGTCATCACAGCGCTATACGACCGTGGAGTGATTCTGAAATCGAGCTACTGCAAGCGGTTGCCAGCCAGCTTGCGATCGCCATCAACCAGGCAGAACTCTATAACCAGAGCGTGACTGCTGCCAATACCGCGCAGCAGCAAACACAACAGCTAGAGCAAGCGCTGCAAGAGCTTCAGCAGGCGCAGGCTCAAATGGTGCAAAGCGAGAAGATGTCCAGTCTAGGGCAACTGGTGGCAGGGGTGGCGCATGAGATTAACAATCCCGTCAACTTTATCTACGGCAATCTCACTTACGCTAACGAATATACCCAGGACTTGCTCAACCTCCTTAACTTGTACCAGCAGCACTACCCCACTCCCGCTACACACATTAAGACCGTTGCGGACGCGATCGACATCCAGTTTGTGATGACCGACCTGCCCAGACTGCTCACTTCGATGAAAGTGGGTGCCGATCGTATCCAAAAAATTGTGGCGTCCTTGCGTACCTTTTCTCGCATGGATGAAGCGGAATTTAAAGCGGTCAACCTGCATGAAGGCATTGATAGCACTTTGATGATTTTGCAGAGTCGCCTCAAAGGACAACAGCTTCGTAGCCAGGGGCGAGAGTACACTCGCCCGACGATCGAAATTGTGAAGGCATACGATGAGTTGCCCTTAGTTGAATGCTATGCCGGACAGCTTAACCAGGTGTTTATGAATATCCTGAGCAATGCCATTGATGCGCTAGATGAGGGGGATGGTCAGCGTGGTGCTGCTGCTATCGAGCAAAACCCCAGTACGATTCGGATTCGCACCGAGATTATAACGGACGATCGCGTCATCATCGCGATCGCGGATAACGGACCTGGCATCCCCGAAGCCGCTCGTCAGCGCTTGTTTGATCCCTTCTTTACCACCAAGCCAGTTGGTAAGGGCACAGGCATGGGCTTATCCATCAGCTATCAAATCGTGACTGAGCGGCATGGCGGGTCATTACGCTGCGTTTCGTCTCCTGAAGCAGGCACAGAGTTCATCATTGAAATCCCGCTTAAACAGCAGTCTCAGTAAGATATGGTCTGCCCTACACTTGAGAGGAAAACGCTTCATGCAATACTCGCAAGACACGGTGGCACCCCATGACCAACGCCCCCAAAATTTTGGCTTTTGCTGGTAGTACCCGGACTGATTCGTTCAACAAAAAGCTGGTAAGGATCGCTGCTCAGGGTGCAACGGCAGCAGGGGCAGACGCAACGTTTGTGGATCTGCGAGATTTTCCACTGCCATTGTTTGATGAAGATCTCGAAGCAAGAGACGGACTGCCAGCGACAGCGCGTCAGTTTAAGGATCTCCTATTGGCACATGATGGCTTACTAATTGCCTCACCCGAATACAACAGCTCATTCACAGCAGTGTTGAAAAACGCGATCGACTGGGCATCGCGTCCGGCGGAAGGTGAAGCGCCACTGGGCTGTTTTGCGGCTAAAGTCGCTGCGCTGATGAGCACGTCTCCAGGAGCGTTAGGCGGCTTGCGTGGGCTGGTACCCTTACGATTGCTCCTGAGCAACATCAAAGTCATTGTGCTGCCAGATCAAATTGCGGTACCAAAAGCCTATGAAGCGTTCAACTCTAATGGCAGCCTCAAAGATCCGAAGCAGCAGGCAAGTGTAGAGAGTCTTGGTGAACAGGTGGCGACGATCGTCGCTAAGCTCAAAGCATAACGCGCTCAGTCTTCAAGTAATATCTAGACAACAGCGGTTGCAGCCACTTTGCACTGTAATGCCCATCATCCGTCACGGCTGCCATGTCAGCCATGCTTCAACTCAGCCCGTAGAACAGCGATCGCAGCAGGTAGTTAGTCGCTACCTCAATTTATCCCACGGACAAGGGACGTTGGCTAACAATGTAGTGTCTGATACGATCGCGTTTCTCATTTTGCAGTTATCTGGACTTTGTAACTTAGGCTAGAAAGCCTTGATTAGAGGTGCTAATATTTGGGCTGTCGCTTTTGATGCGATCGCATCCAGCAAAATTATTCGCTTCTAGGGTTCCGGTTTTGCTCCGTGTGGGTGAGATGTCTGGTCCAAGAGAAGCAGCCGTTTGTAAGACTGTCTGAAAGGTAAGTAGTCCAACAGAATTATTTTCACACTAGCTTCGCGACAATCCAGCCTTTCAGCCACTTTTTTGTGTAATTGATTTCGTTTAACTACTTAGAAGTGAAACGGTCACACGGCGGGAAAAAAGCCCGGGAGAGCCAAGCAACAGGTGCCTACTGTTGTCGGCTTCCTGGGCTTTGTAGTTTCAGTCGTTTGTTTAGTTAAGGAGTACGGGATGTCTACTGCATTACAGACCACGATCGATCCAGCTTTGATTACCTGGGATGAAGTGATTCCTGGCGGTGCCTATTGGTCTCGTGTCATCAAGCGTGGCACTACTCTGCGCCTGCTTGCGACAGACGGTTCTAGAGGAGTCGCGGTGCTCTGCTACAACGCTGACAACGAGATCGAGCGCTACAACGCTGCCGATACTGCCAAAATTCAGCTCAACGCCTTTCTGAAAAAAGGGATGCTGCTCTACTCCGATATGGGTCGCGTCCTGTTTTCCATCACAGAAGATACCGCTGGTTTGAACGATACGTTGGGCGGCTGTAGCAATTTGGCAACAAACGCGAAGTATCGTGAAAGAGACTTCAAGAACTCGCGGGATAACTTCTTGCTGGCGCTGACGAAGCGCAACCTGGGCAAGAAAGACATCATGCCCAATCTCAATTTGTTTACCCGCATTGCGGTTGACCCAGACGGCAAGCTGTCCTGGGCAGAGAAGACCGCGCAGCCTGGAGATTTTATCGATTTGCGGGCAGAAATGAATGTGTTAGTGGTGCTTTCTAATTGTCCCCATCCGCTTGACCCCAGCCCCACGCATGATGCAAAGCCGATTCGGGCGATCGTCTGGAACTCTCCCGCAGTCACTGCCGATGACCCCATTCGCACCAATAGCCCAACAGCCGTGCGCGGCTTCCAAAATACTGATGCGTATTTGGGGCAGTTGGTTTGAGGGAGTAGGGAGTAGGGAGTGGGGAATAAAAAGGCTAAAGGCTAAAGGCTAAACTCAAAACTCTCTTCACACCTCACACCTCTCACCTCACTCAAACCTCAAAACTCAAAACTCAAAACTCAAAACTCACAAGTTGGAGGCTAAAACGATGGTTGCAACGTTGGTTGAACTTGACCCAAAAACTGCCATTTATGATCAGGTATTGCCTTCCCGGAAACCCTGGGCGAAGGTGTTGACCAAAGGGCAGGTGCTAAGGATTGTGGACTTGGGCGGCAATCAGGCAGTGGATTTTCTCGTTTACAATGCGGACGATCCGAGTGAGCGGTACAGCGCCCCAGATACGATTCGCGCCCAGGGCAACATTTTCATCACTACAGGCACCAAGCTGTATTCCAACGATGGGAATGCGCTGATGACGGTGCTGAAGGATACCTGTGGTCGCCACGATACATCGGGCGGCGCGTGTAGCTGCGAGAGCAATGCGGTGCGCTTTGGCTTGGATAAAAAATGGCAGCACGCCTGTGTGGAAAATTTCCTCTATGCGCTCAAAGATTACGGCTTGGGCAAACGGGATATGACGAGCAACATCAACTTTTTTATGAATGTGCCTGTGAGCGAGGACGGCACCCTCGAAATTGTAGACGGCATCTCTGACCCCGGTAGCATCGTCGATTTGCGGGCAGAGATGAAGACGCTAGTGGTCATTTCTAACTGTCCGCAGATGAACAACCCTTGCAATGGCTATAATCCCACGCCAATTCAACTCATCATTTGGGATACGGTGTGAGGGCTTGAAGGGGTGGCAAGGGTGACGCGACTCACTCAAAATAAGAACGATTCTGTTTGAAACGGCGACTGTTTGGTTTGATCGTGAACTGTTGCCGTTTTAAGCTGAAGACTTCCTGTCTAAACCCGGATCACCTCTGTTGAAATGTGGCACGTTCCGGTGCGATCGTGGACTGTTCCTACAAAAAATAGAAACGTTTCTGTTTGAAAGTTGGCGATTCCGCTTCAAGAACAGAACGTTCCTGTTTAAAACCGAAACAGTCCCCTTTGAAATCAGAAAATCGGCTACCGATTTAAGCCGGGACAGTTGGCAGGAAGGGAGTTCTAGCTTTGGCAGCAGCTTTCCCCCGCCGCGCTTGCGGGAGGTCTGGCAGCTGTTGGACTAGCCACTCGAAGCGGTCAGGAGAGGGTTTGCCAAAGAGACGTTCAGCCGCTGTCGAGCCATCAGAGCGTTGGAGGTGGAAGTTGTGGATCGTGGTCAGCACCCGTAAACGTCGGGTCGCTAAGCCTCGGCGATTGTGATGAATCTGGCTCAGGTAGCCGTTGCGTCCTTCGACTGGGGAAGAGGTTCGTTGGAATTTAGTCACCATCGAGGTAGCCCAGGCTTGCCACTGGGTGAACGGCTCGCCAGACAGAGCCGTGGTGATCGGATGGCGCATCAACGCCGCTTGAGCTTGTTGAGCAGCGATTTGGTAAGCGGACTTGAGGGTTGGGGTCTTAGTGCGAACACTTTGCTGGTGCCAGTAGTGGGCAGGCAACAGGTGTTGCTTCACCCAATTGCAAGTGGATAGATCACAGTTCCGAACGCTCAAGCTTTGCTCTACCCACTCCCACCAGCGGTCAACCACGGCTGCCAAGTCGTGCCGTTGACGCTCAAACTTGGAGAGACTGCCCGGTTGATCTGACAACTGATAGGTTTGTTTCAGGGTGCTTAGGGTGGTCGCTTGCTGTTGGCATGCAGATTCAACCATGTTGCTCGTCTGAGGAATGCCCAGCCGAATCGCCAAAGGATGGAGGGTGGTCGTCAGTTCATGCAAGATGGAGCGGTATTGGGCTTGAGCTTTCTCTAACCCGCTTTGCTGGACTTGCAGTTGTTGCTTTAAGGAGGCGTTTGCTGTCGTGTTATCCAATGCTCGAAATCGTCGGTTGACTCGAAACAGACGATCAGACAGTTCACTGCCCATCCCTTGCGACAGTTCCCGCAACGCATGAAACAGATCGGCGATACTCGGACAGCCCAGTTCATCAAGCGCGAGTTTGACCAATGCTTTGGCTCGGTCACTGACGCAGTAACGGATGTTCAACCCTAGTTTGCTCAATGCCTGCTGGGTGTGATGCTGCCAAGTTTCATACCGGTAGTCCTGAGAAATCTCCTCCACCAGGATGAATCCACTGGGTAAGTCCAACATGACTAACACCACCTGGTCAAAGAAAGTTTCATCGACGCTGACACACGCTTCAACCGGCGTTTGAGGGTGCTCCAACTGAGACTGTTGCAGACGTTGATAGTCCAAAATTTGCGTTTCCATCTGGGTGCGAATCTGGCGCAAGGAGCTAACGGAAACCCCCACCTGTTGTTCTAGTCCCAGCAGTCGGAAGAACTCAGCTAAGCTCTCACAGCCCACCCCTCGCTTGAAGCAGAATATAAAGATCGTGGCAATCACCAGCCGGTTTAACCACGGCGCTCCGACGGGACTCTCCCACACCCCTGACTCTGGATGCTGATGCCGACGCTTCGCTTCATGGCTTGCTGATGTCGATGCACACTACTCTTGGAAATTCCGGTTGCCTGAGCAAGGGCTCGAATCGTGGGGTGTCCTTTTGCAGAAAATGATTGGAAGACTTTTTGACACCGTTCTCGTATATTGAGTCTCATCCGTTCCTCATTTAACCCTTGAGGGTAGGATACTTGTCCTCGCGCTTGGTCGCAGGGTTTTTCTATGATGAGGCGAATTTCATCTGCCCAGGGCCTCGCTGTCCCGCTTTACTGGTAGCCCTGCTACCAGTAAAGCGCAGGTAAGAGGGCTTGCTCCACCCAAGCATTGGTGGGTGGGTCACAGCCTTGTACGCTCAAGCTTTGCCTGACCCAAGTCCACCAGAGATCAACACTGACACTCAAGTCGTGCGCTTGCCGCTCGAACTTGGGGAGACTTCCCGGTCGGTCTGGTAATTGCAAGGTGTGTTTCAAATTTTTCAGGGCTTGGGTTTGTGCCTGCAACGCGGCTTCAACCTGGGTGCTGGTCTGAGGCAATCCCAGACAAAGTGTAAAGGGATGCAGCCTCGTAGTCAATTGATGCAAGATAGAGCGGTATTGGGTTTGAGCGGTTTGTAAAGCTTGTTGTGGCGCTTGTAGGTGCTGTTTTAACGCCGCGTTTTCCTGGTTGTCCACCCACTCGGACAACCGTCGGTGCACGCGGAACAGAGTCTCTGAAAGTTCACGCCCAACCCCCTGCGACACCTCCCGCAAGGCATGAAACGGACAGCCCCTTTCCTCAAGCGCTAGTTTGACTAACGCTTTCGCACGGTCACTGAGACAGTAACGGACCTTGAGCCCCAAGGGGCTTAAGGCCTGCTGCACATGGTGTTGCCAGGTGGGGTAGCGGTAGTCCTGAGCCAGTTCTTCTACCAGTATGAAGCCACTTGGTAAGTCCAACATCACTAGCACCACTTGGTCGAAAAAGGTTTCGTCCACACTGGCGCCTACCTCAACGGCAGTCTGCGCCTGCGCCAGTTGCCTCTGTTGCCTCTGTTGCAGGCGTTGATACTCCAGAATCTGCTCCTCCATCTGCGTCCGCAGCTTGCGCCAGGAGGCAACAGACACCCCCACGTGCTTCTCCAAATGCAGCAACTGGAAGAATTCACTCAGACTTTCACACCCGACCCCCCGTTTGAAGCAAAACACAAAGCTGCTGGCAAGCACCAGCAGTTTTAACCAAGCGGCACCAACCTGGCTTTCCCATAACCCCGATTCTGGATGCTGATTGCGGCGTGCCATTGCCTGCTGATGGTGATGGACACTACTTTTGGAAATACCGATGGCTTTGGCAATGGCGCGAATCGTTCGCTGTCCTGGACTCGAAAGTGTCTCGAAGACTTTTTGACCCCGTTCCCCTATATTGAGTTTCATCGTGCCCTTGTTTGCTTATGAGGAAACGATACTTGCCCTCGTGCTTGTCGCCAGGGCTTTTCTACAATGAGTACAGATTCTGGTCTCTCAACGCCTCGTTGTCCCGCTTTATAGCGGTAGCCAAGCAGCTAATAGTTATATTATGTTTCAGGTAATCTCCTGCCCATTTACAACTATCTTTCGTGACCTTATCCAGGTCTAGTTTCCACAGAGCTTTTGACTGTTCTAACTGCTTAAAATCCAAGTTCCAAATAATTGCAGTATCGTCTCTACTAGCACTGGCAATTGATTGTCCATCAGGACTAAAGCCAACATCATCAACTATATCTGTATGTGTATCTAGAATTTTCAATAAATCACCCTCTAAATCCCAGATCGTAATTCTTCCATCCCTAGTAGCGGCAACAATTAGTTTTCCACTGGGGCTGAATCTAGCGCTGTAGACTTGCCCAGGATAAACAGAAGATACATCTATCGTTTTGATGTTCTGACCATCCAAATTCCAGAGTTTGATAGCGTTATCTCTACTAGAAGTAATGATTGTATTGCCATCAGAACTAAAACTAGCGTTAAATACCTGATCAGAATGTCCTTCAAGAGTCTTAAATAGCTGTCCATTAATGCTCCATAGTTTGATAGTTTTATCTCTACTGGCAGTGGCAACAATCTGACCATTGGGGCTAAAGTTAACATCGTAAATTCGATCGTTATGCGCTCTAAAAGTATTGAATTCTGTACCATCAAGGTTCCATATTTTGACAATTCCAGTCCAATCAGCCGTAGCTATAAATTCACTGTTTGGACTAAAACTCAAACTATCAACTGCGTTATCATCAGACCTCTTATACTTGTCAAGAATTTTTTGCCTTACTCCATCTCGCCTCCACAGCATAACTGTATCATCCTTGCTAGAGGTGGCAATCATTTTGCCATCTGGGCTGAATCTAACGCTTGTTACAGTATCTGTATGGCCTTTCAAAGTAGTAAGTCCTTGTCCGTTACGACTCCACAGCTCAACGGTTCTATCCTGGCTGGCTGTAGCAATCGTCTGACCATCCGGGCTGAATGCTATTCCCCAAAGATTATTGTCTTGCCCTTCAATTTTATGCCCAGCAAACCTCAAAAATTTTTGGCGATTGTAAGCCCATAGTTTAGCAGTTTTATCGAAACTAGCACTAGCAATTGTTGATCCATCTGGGCTGAAGACAACTTGATTTACTTGGGCATTATGTCCAGCAAGAAAAGGTTTAATCTCTTCACCATTGATATCCCAAAGTCTAACGGTCTTATCGAAACTAGCACTAACGATAGGTTTGCCGTCTGAACTAAAACTGACACTACTGACTTCATCCGTGTGCCCTTTAAGTGTTTTCGGTACTTTCCCATCTAGGCTCCAAATCTTAATAGTTCGATCCCGGCTACCTGTCACAATCATCCTTCCATCTGGACTGAAGCTGACACTATTTACTGCACCTTTATGTCCTCTAAGGGTTTGTTCTTGCCCATTTTCCAAACTCCAAAGCTTAACCGTTCCATCCCAGCTTGATGCTGCAATTTTTTTCCGTCTGGGCTGAAAGTGACGGTGTTGAATCCGCCATCACTCTTATTGGCGGGTGTAGGTAATTTAAAGATTTGAAGTAAGACGCCTTCACGATTCCAAACCTCAACGGTTCCATCCTTACTGGCAGAGGCAATTGTCTGACCATCTGAGCTAAAGCTAACACTGTACACCCACCCTTTATGTCCTATAAGAGTTTTAAGCTCCTGTCCTTTGCGATTCCACAGCTTGACAGTTTTATCAAAGCTAGCTGTAGCAATTGTTTGACTATCTGGGCTAAAGGCGACACTAGCCACGATTCCTTTGTGCCCTATCAAGGTTGTAAGTTCTTGCCCCTCACGGTTCCAAAGCTTTACAGTTCCATCTGCACTGGCTGTGGCAATTAATTGACCGTCTGGGCTGAAGTTAACGCTCCAAACTTCATCCTCATGTCCTTCTAGACGATTCTGTTCTCTGACATAAAACATTGACCATTGCAGAGCCTTATGCACTTGTCTCCATGTTTCGTCTTCAGGGTTGAGCCTGATTTTTCCCGCCAAGATGGGCTTTCCTGCTCTCATTGCTGAAAGCAGAGCATCAAATGGTTGACCAGAGTTCCTCAGTACGATCGATGATCAACTCAAAGCATTAATTTGATTTCCCAGCGCTGCAACTGCTGTCTGCCTAGATAACAGGGCTATTATTCCTAAACCCGAAACAATAGCTAAGGCTCCAACCAATACATAAATAGTGCGCCATCTTCTGCGATCGCGCAGCTTAATACTTTGCTTGATGAAGTCTTGCTGCCTCGGACTAATTTCTTCCGTTCGTCTTTGTAACCAGCCCTCTGCTTCTGCTAAATGGATACCATGCAACAATGCATCCTCACGCTGGTTGGCATCTCTCCATTTACGATATGCTATCCGCGCCCGCTCTTGCCACAGACGAAAACTGCGCTCAGTATCAATCCACTTCTGTAGCCGATCCCATTCTCTAATTAACGCTTCATGAACAACTTCCACAGTTTCTTCACCCGTAGCATCGTCGCGTCCGGTTACTACCAAGCGATCATCAGCCAAACGCTTCACTAAATCCCAGTTATCATGTCCTACCTCAGAACGAGTAGCTAATCTTCGGGTATCTTGTGTTTCTTCTCCTGGACGCACCAACTGAATAAGCACTCGCTTCGTGCATTGCTGATCTTCCTCACTCAGCTTTTGGTACTGTTCTTCGGCATACTTAGCAAGAGCCTTTTCTACCCCACCAACTTCGTCATAAGCCCGGTGGGTTAACCAACCATACTCCTTCTTCTCCCATAACAGCGTTAGGGTAAACTCTAACAGTGGAAGATTTCCTGGTTCTTGCTTTACATCCTCTAAGATACGCTCTGTTAATCCCGACTCAATCATTGCTAAGTTCTCAATCGGCTTCTCAATTGCTTCTCGAAGTTCCTCAAGATTCATAGGTCCAAGCATCTGGTCAGCTTCAGGAATAGCGTCGGCAAAAGGGCGATAAGAAAGCGCATACTCTAGAAAGTCCGCGCGTAATGTCAGGACAACGGCAAAGTTGGGTGTGCAGCGAACCACCGATAGCAGTTGATCCAGAAATGATTGCTGTTGCTTCTCATCCTTGCAGAGCGTGTAAAGCTCCTCAAATTGGTCCACAACTAACAGCAGTTTTTTGCCAGGGTTCTTTTCTAAAATACGTTCTACGACTTGTTGGACTGATAACCTGCCTTCTTGAAATTCCTGCTTCAGTCTCCCTGCATGAATTAATTGCTCTGGTTCTTTTATCTCTGGTTCTAAAAGGCAAACAGAAGTGGCAGACAATTCAAAGAAGGGATCTGATTTAGGACGAAAATCACTGATAAGCCAGTTGCCTTGTTTAATTAGGCTTGGAATTAGACCAGCAAAGACTAAAGAGGATTTACCGCTGCCGCTTGGTCCAATTACAGTCACCAACTGTTTAGTTTCTACAGCCTCCAATAGCTGAGCTTTGAATCGATCTCGCCCAAAAAAGAACTGAGCATCCTCCTCTTGAAAAGCAGACAGACTTTGATAGGGACAGATGTTGCGTTGAGGAATTAATTGATCCCATGCTTTGATGAGGACATCAGTGGGAATGATAAATGCTACTTTTGCCTCTGGTCGTTTTGGATCAGCCGACACAGCTATTCCTACGACACCTTCAAGTTTCTTATCCCAAACAGGCGTACCGCTAAAACCTGGCTCTAAGCGGTAGCCAGGTTGTTTAACATCTTCAATTTGTATCCTGCCGTTCGCAATACGTTTTCGCAACACACCAAAAGCCCATGTCCCATTGTGATTTCCTGCTGGAAACCCAAACGCTTCAAACTCATGTTCGGAAAAGTTATCTCCGGCAACCAATCGTGCAGGTTGAGCTTCATCAGGAGGGGAATCTATCAGTTCTAGTCCAGTGATGTCTTCTTCTTCTTTTTCCTTTGATGGATCAACAGGTTGCCAAAAGACCACCCGTGCTCTTAGCTTCTGTCTTGGTGCAACTCCAGGAAAGTCCAAAATGACTTCATCAGTGGGAATCTCAGTAGCAATTCGTTCGACACCAAGGGCATCAGCCACTACATGGGTACAAGTAAGAATATATCTTTGAAAGACTAAGAAACCAGCACCGATGACAACTCCGCCTCTTTTTGAGTAAATTCTGACAACCGCCCGCTCAAGAGGGGTGAGCATTTTTAGCTCCTCGATTCCACTTTAAAGTAATTTCGTAATTCACTTCAGCGTTACCAGCAGCAATAACAGCACCAAGTTCAGCACTCATTTTGATGCCAAACTTGACTTCTACTTCATCAGCGGGTTCATTAAGGCTTTGTACCTTGGTCATGATTGCGCTAGCCAAAGGTTTTACTCTCTCTAACGCTGATTCAAGAGTCTGTTGGGCTACTTGCACGACGCGATCTCCCAATGAAATACGATCGTCTTCAATCGGCTCGTTAACTTCTATAAGAATTGAGCTACCATCTTCCAACGGAAATTCGATAATTCGCTTCATGAGTGACCTCGATATCAACCTTTCAACACAAGTTGCCAACTATAGAGATGCACCTACTTCACCTGTTCCCTCACCTCTAAAAGGGAGAAATTGGAGACTCTTAATCTGGCGTTAACTTTGAATAAGCCTCAGTTTTCCCTTCACAGCATTATTCTTTGATTCCGGATTGTCTTGAATATAAATTCTACTTATATGACTGCTTCCTTGAAGGAATGGGTCTTATTGATAGGAATCAGGGAGATGCATCCCACAGGAGTGTTCGAGCTGTGCCGTCACAGATAACTTGAGGCGGCATAACGTTTGAGCTAACCGGCATTTTGCGGCGTGGGGCAATTGGGCGAGAATGAAATGAAGACCAATTGTCCCGCGCCGCAAAATGTCCGGTTGAGCGAATGGTTAGGCATCCCTTTGCGAT
>Ga0163148_10001543_pt1 | contig 29686 bp, 26 predicted proteins | sample OliLakLV19MP7P2_FD_148606 | JGI IMG/M metagenome (GOLD analysis project Ga0163148, IMG submission 148606) | Freshwater microbial mat bacterial communities from Lake Vanda, McMurdo Dry Valleys, Antarctica- Oligotrophic Lake LV.19.MP7.P2 | ecosystem: Environmental > Aquatic > Freshwater > Lake >... | reverse complement strand
TAAAGGCAATAAAATAAGTATACATACAAGAAGTACTGTAATAAACGAAGCTATACTTTTACGTCCACCAAGAAAAGATACTATCTTTCTATAGAAAGGATTGAAAATGATTGCGATAACAAGTGCGATAAACAAAATTACCAAAAATGGCTTAAAAACAAAGAATGTTAAAATTGAAATGATACTTATAAGAACTATAAAAAATCCTATTTGAAGTTTATGAACATTCATACCCCTAGTATAACTCAAAATTTAAATATTAAAATGACTCACTTTGACCAAACCAAGAAGAAACCTTGACTTTTACTCTTTGATTCGTCTTCCTATTCATATCGTAATGCCTCGATTGGATTCTTCTTAGCAGCTTGGCGGGCAGGGTAAATTCCAAAAACAAGACCGGTAATAATAGCCACAACTAAAGACACTACAATACCCGACAAAGGAAGACTGAACGCCCAGCCTGTTTGCAGAACAACCTTAATAACAAAGTAAGCAATTCCTGCGAATCCTATACCTACAACAATACCGATAATACCTCCGATAATAGTAAGTGTTATCGCCTCAATTAAGAACTGCAATACAATATCTTTATTGTGCGCACCGAGTGCTTTTCGTAAACCAATCTCTCGCGTACGCTCAACTACAGACACGAGCATTATGTTCATAATTCCAATACCACCAACAACCAGTGAAATTCCAGCAATCGCTGTTAAAAAAATCGTAAGAATCCCTGTCACATTTCCTAAAATAGCAATAAAATCCTCCTGAGTTTGTACAGTGAAATCATCTTTATTTGGATCTGTAATTCGATGATTAGAACGCAACAATGAAGTAATTCTTCCTTTTGCAAAATCAGTTGCATATTCATCCTTTACCTGTACAGTCACAGCATTAAAATAATTTATACCGAGCATAAGCTTCTGAGCAACAGTTACTGGCACACTCACCAGTTGATCTTCATCTACACCAAATGGTCCAAGACCTTGCTTAGTAAGAACTCCAACCACTCTAAAATTTATATCCTTGAGACGAACTATTTGACCGACTGGATCTTCCCCATTTGGGAATAAAGTTTCAGCAATTGAATATCCGAGAACAACAACCTTATTAAACGATGTTAAATCTGACTGTGAAAAAGCGGACCCTTTATAAAAATCAAAATTCCTCACGGCGAAGTACTGATTATCATTACCTGTAAAGGTAATTGTTGAATCATTTGAACCTTTAATAATTTTTGCTTGTCCACGAACTTCCGCTGTTACATATTTAAAAGCAGGCTCTCTTCTTAGGTCAGTAATATCCTTTTCATTTAATGTCTTTATAACAATACCGAGAAGCGCTGCAGGAGATGCGAACTTTGACCCCTTTGTTGAACCAGGGAGTATAAAAATCAAATTTGAACCAACACTTTCAACTTCACTCAAAATAAGCTTCTCTGCTGAGCCCCCAATCGACATGAGTAAAATAACTGAACCTGTTCCAATAACAATTCCAAGCATAGTTAAAAATGAGCGCATTTTCGCATTCATAATCCCCTTCCAAGCTGTACGACTCGCGTCTCTTATTCTCATATTATTTAAAGTAAGATTCCGTATTACGTTTTTCAATCTGAGTATCAGACTCAAGAAGTCCATCTCTTAATTTCAAAAGACGCTTACCATATTCTGCAGTATATGTTTCGTGAGTTACTAAAATTATCGTTCTACCATGTTCATTAAGAATTTTTAAAATATCCATAACCTGCTCACCCGAAACAGAGTCTAGATTGCCAGTTGGTTCATCTGCAAAAATAATCGCTGGTTCATTAACGAGTGCACGTGCAATAGCTACACGTTGTTTTTGTCCACCAGAAAGTTTACCCGCCTCTGTATACATTTTTTCTCCCAATCCAACTGATTCTATAGCTTCAGTAATTGCTCTTTTTCTTTTATGTACAGGCATTGGAGAATACAATAAAGGAAGCTCTATATTTTCATACACAGTTGATCTGCCTAGCAAATTAAAGGACTGGAAAATAAAACCCATTTCTTGATTACGAACTTCTGCAAGCTCAACATTAGATAGCTTGTTTATATCTTTTCCTAAAAATAAATACGAACCATGTGTAGGCCGATCTAAAAAAGACAAGACGTGAAGCAGGGTTGATTTACCTGATCCTGAGGGACCCATAATAGAAACAAAATCACCTTCTTGTATAGAAAAATCTAAGCCGTTAAGAGCTCGTGTTTCTGCTTCTCCTTCAGCATATATTTTAGTAAGCCCAGAGACTTCTATCATATTACTTAGTTTTTAATCCAACATTAATTACTACATCTCCTTCTTTTAATCCAGAGACAACTTCGATATTTCCACTATTATCACGTACACCAAGCGTCACACTCACATCGCGAAGAGTGTTTCCTTCAAGTTTTTTTACGAAAGTTCCTTGGTCATTTTCAACAATTGCAAGTTGTGGAATAGTAAGAACATTACTTTTACTTAAAGTTTGAATTTCAAGATTAGCAGTTAACCCACTTTTAAATCGTACATCCAAAAGAGTAAACTCGATTTTTGATTTAAAATTTACAACTCCATCTATAATAGTTTCAGCTGGATCAACATAAGAAACTCTACCTTCAAAGTTTTCACCTGGAAATGCATCGATCGTAATGCGCACAGGATCGTTCACGTCAATTCTTCCAATATCAACCTCTGGTATATTTGCTTCAATCTGAAGAGAATTTTCTGAAATAATAGAAACTAGAGGAACCTGTGCTGAAACAATTCCACCAATTTTTGCATCTTGTTTTGTGACAACCCCACTAATAGGAGATTTCATAGTCATTTTCCCAAGGATAAGTCGTAGTCGTGCAACATATGCCTGAGACTGCCTTATCTTTGCTTCTTGTGAAGAAAGTTGCTCTGAGGTTGCTCCAGCTTTTTTAAGACTTAATTCTTTTTCTGAAAGACTTACTGAAGAAAGTGCAGCTCTCACCTTTTCTTCGGCTGTTAAGATAGCTGACACCGCTGTATTTACTATAGTTCGAGCACTTGAAACCGATGATTTGTATGAATCGACTGTTACTTGAGTTAAGGAAGAATTAGCAGTGAGTGCATTAACCGCTAAAGCAACATTATCAAGGAATTTTTTAAGAGTATTAACTTCGAGGAGTACTTGAGATGACTGCCCAAGAAGCACACTACTACTCTGTGAAGAAACAGAACCAGATATGTCCCGAAGTGTTCCAAGTAAAATTTCAGCAGAAACCCTTCCTTGTTCTATATTAGCCTTAAGCTGACTGTCTGAAACAGTAATGTTAATTTGTGGATTACTACTTCGTGGATTACTAAATAATTGATCAACATTATTATGAATTGAATCATCTGATTTAGTAAAAGCATCTCTCAACTTATCAGCAAGTGTTCCAAGACCAGAAGTCAGATCAACTTTTGCATTTGAGAGCTTGGTTTCATACACAAGAATCTCTTCAGGTCGAGTTCCTTTTTTAAGCTCCCGAAGAGCTGAAAGTTGAACCTCTAAGGAAGCTTGTGCCTCTGCAAGCTCAAGTGTTTGCTCGGAAGAATCAAGGATAAGTATTATATCTTCTTCACTTACCTTGTCTCCCACATCTTTATTAATAGACTTAATTTTTCCAGAATTTTCAAAAGAAAGATCAACCGTTTGAGTTGATTGCGTTTTACCGGTAAGTGTCACATCTTGCGTAACAGAAGACCTTATCACTGTAAATGTCTCATAACTTGGTTCGCTAGTACCTTTCAATGCCTTATAGCCAGCAAATCCTGCGCCAGCAACAAATATAAGAACAGCAATTTTAAGAATTAATTTCATAGAAAAATATAGTATCAGTATACCATTTTCTTATAGAAAACTGAGATCAATATCTACATTCGACTATACAAACCTTGTGTGATAGAAACAAGTAACATCAAAAGAAATACTGAAACGGACATAAGCGGAATTGTTATATATCCGTACGACATAGTAAATATTTCATTACACTGAACTCCGTAACCAATAGCAGAACATGGGGCTGTTTCAAACACTCCTCGCTGAAGAAGGTAGTGGTAGAAAGCAATTATAAGACCTACAAACGAAAGTACTCCGCTATAAAAAACTATTTTTGAATCGCGTTTCCATAAAGCAAGTCCGAGTAGGATTACTTGAGGATATATAAATATTCTCTGGAACCAACACAACTTACATGGCTCATATCCAATAACTTCAGAATAAAGAAGACTTCCAACAGTTGCAAGAAGTGCTGTAATAAAAATTATAAGTACTGACCTTTTACCTGTAAATAAAATTATTTTTTTACCCCAACTATTTTTAAAAACAAACGCTAAAATTAAAATTACAGAAAAAATCTGTGTAGTAATAGTAAGGACCGCAAAGACAGAAGTAACATCCGAGGCGAGAGCTTGCATATTAGTCAGAAGTTGTAGTTGCAACACTAAGTCCTGCGTCACATCCAGTTAAACGAGTCAGATCCTCACGTGAAAGAGAACCCGTGAGACGCTCACCATTTGAAAATTCCCATGTTGGATAACTTTTAATATTCTTATCTTTACAGATTTGAAGTTGATCTTTTCTATCAGTAGTTGAACATTCTTCATACGGTAGAAGTGAGGCTGATTTACCAAACTCTGATTTTTGTCGAGTGCATGTCTGACACCAAAAAGCTCCGTAAAATACCGCTCCACTGTCTGTAATACATTGTGCCAAATCATCATACGCTCCTGGTTTATCGGGAAGAGCTGCCAAAAAACCAATAAGCCCTACTCCAAGTGCGAGAATAAGTACAAAAGTTAATTTATTCATGATTAATAATGTTATCAGAAGATGTTTCAGTTTTCAATCCCGTCTAGAAGTATGACGCGATCTTTTTATAGGAGTTACTGTTTCGCTTCTTTTTCAAATTTTGAAGTATGAGGAAGTGTGTTTTTTTTCGTAGGAGTGATGACGACTTCTAACGGGATCAATTGTTTTTTAAATGCATACCTTCTGTATAGAATAAAAATAATCACTGCACCAAGAGGGATCCAGAATAAAATTGCCTCTACATAACTACCTGCATGAGCATACAGAGTATAAACCTCACCTGCATACCAACCTAAAAGAGCAAGTATCGTGGAGCGAACAAGAATACCGAAAAAAGTAATTGCCGTATACAACATAAGTGGCTGTCTAATAAAACCACAGAAAAAGGCAATTGTAGTGCTTGGAATAAAAGGAAGCGCCCGAGCAAGGAAGAGAGCAACATTTTCAGTTCTTCTTATGACTTTTTTTTCTTGAAAGTGTTCAACACTTTCCCAAGAAACACCAAAGTATTTACCCCATTTTTGTATAGCTGGTTTTCCTCCAAAATAACCGACAGCATAAATAACATACGAACCAATGGTCACACCAATAGCTGAAGGAATGACCACAACAAAAATAAGTTTATGTACTAAAGCCAAGTTAAAAGCACCTTTTAGAAAAATGAAACCAGCGGTCATCATAACCAGAGCAGATGGTATTGGTGTAATTATTTCCTCTGTAATACTTGCCAAAAAAACTCCCCACGCACCAAGAGGAATAATATATGCCTGTAGATATTCAAAAATCTGCATCATAAAGCTCGATTATACACCCATACAGACTTCAACAAAAATTACGGATGAGAATCGTGTATATGCCCAGCACCCTCTTTTGTTTCAACGTGAGCCTCTATCTCTTCTTTTTGTACTATTTTAAATGCACGTCTCAAGTTCCTTATAATATGATGTCCTACAAGATAATGCAGAATAAGAGCGCTGAATCCTATAAGGATTATTCCGATGAGTATATAGATAAGATTATCTTTAATTAATTTCGTAATAATAAAGGGCCTTACAATATCAATCGATGTGTCACGAATATTACCAGCCTTATCTATCGCTCGCACAATGACCTGAAGCCCTTGTTCTCCTCCTAACGGTACTTGAAATGGACTTTCAGTTTGCACAAAGACTGGAGACACAGTTATAGGCTGACTCTTATCAATTACACCAACTTCATATTTCTCAACTCCCGACAAGTTATCTGTTGTAAAGAAAGATACAAGAGCTCTCTCAACCACAGCAGGAGAAGCGACTAAATAACTTACTTGTGGAGTAAATTGAGCTGGTGGTGTTGTGTCTACTCGTATTAAAAAATGTTCTGTTGAACCCCACGCACCGTTCTTGAATGCTTTTATATGAAAATACCATAAACCATCAGTTGATAACTCTTGTGTGTAAGTAGTCTCATTTGAAATAATCTCATTTAAAGGACTTGTATTTGGTTTATCATCCAAAAGAAAACTAAATCCAGTTACTCCAATATCTCTCTCCCAAGAAATAACTGGATTATTATTACCATACCACTCACTAGAAAATGGATGTGTTTCAGAAAACACTACGACACTACCAGGAGCTTTCGGAAGAACAATATACTCAGCTCTTCCTGTTTCAACCTGAGCTTCTGTTCCTAAACCATCATTATGTAGTTCCAGAAGAACCACCAAGAAGAGCGCCACTATTATCAGTAAGTCTTCCTTGATAACCAAGAATAGAAGGAATTCCACTTACCGCTTCGACAAAAATTGGAGCAACACTAAAAAAAACAACGCACAATATCGTACAGATATAGAAAAGGTACTTTTCTAGGGACCGTTTTATAAAAAATGGCCTCATTAATAACTACTCTGTCCAGCTAATGAAAAGCACCTTTTTAGAAGGATCGAGTAACCTCTTTATTATATAGCTCTTTTACTAAAGCAGATTGGGGATAACCCTTATTAAAAAACCCCTCTGTCGAGGGGTTTTTTAATAAGGGTTAATATTATTTACCGTGGCACTTTTTAAACTTTTTGCCACTTCCACATGGACAGATATCGTTTCGTCCTACTGTATCATATACCCCCTTTTTAATTACTGAATTTTCTTTAGTAATTTCACCTGCTTTTGCACTTATTTCCTGTAAATGAGGCTCCTGTCGAAGAGATACTGTTCCCCCTATAGACGGGATAAGCTTAACAACCTCAGCATCGATAGCTCGTTCCATTTCCTTAAAGAGATGCAATCCTTCTTTTTTATACTCAACAAGTGGGTCACGCTGACCATATGCACGTAAATTAACACTTCCACGAACATATTCCATAGCTTCTAGATGTTCAATCCAAAACATATCAATCGTCTGAAGTAGCAGTTGCTTAAATGTAAGAGTAAAGGATTCTTGCCCTAATGTCTTTTTCTTATCTTCAATGATGCCCATTAACTTATCATCACCCTCAATGACCTCATTTAAACTAGTGGAAATCATTTCAAAATTACCCTCAAGAATATGTCTTCGGCGTTCATACATTATTTTTCTATGGAAATTCAAAACATCATCAAACTCAAGAACTCTTTTTCGTGAATCGAAGTTAAAACCTTCAATTCTCTTCTGAGCGCCCTCAAGTGAACGTGAAATAATTCTATTTTCTATTGGCTGATCTTCAGAAATACCAAGTCTTCCCATCATATTCTTGATCATATCCTTAGCAAAGACTCTCATTAAAGGGTCTTCAAGACATACATAAAACTGTGTTTCACCCGGATCACCTTGGCGACCAGATCGTCCTCGAAGTTGATTATCAATACGTCGAGCTTCGTGTCGTTCAGTACCAATAACGAAGAGTCCTCCAAGTTTTTTAACTTCTTCATACTCTTCAACAACAGATGGATTTCCTCCAAGTTTAATATCAACACCACGACCAGCCATGTTTGTTGCAATAGTTACCGCACCCTTACGTCCTGCCTGAGCAACAATCTCCCCTTCTCGTTCATGATTTTTTGCATTCAAAACTTCATGCGGAACACCTTCTCTCTTTAGAAATTCAGACAACATTTCATTTTTTTCAATTGAAACAGTACCAATAAGAATTGGTTGTCCTTTTTTTTGTAATACTTTTATAGACCGTGCGAGTGCCTTGAACTTTCCTGTTTCGGTTTGAAAAATTAAATCATTCTTATCAAGACGAGTAATTGGTTTATTAGTTGGTACCTCGAATGTTTCTAGACCATACACTTTATAAAACTCCTCACGTGAAGTAGCTGCTGTACCTGTCATACCAGCAATTTTTTTATATAAACGAAAATAATTCTGATATGTAATCGAAGCAAACGTTCGAGACTCTTTTTGAACAGAGACACCTTCTTTAGATTCAATTGCTTGATGTAAACCCTCTGACCACCGTCTACCTGGCTGAAGTCTTCCTGTAAAAGGATCCACAATAACAACTTCATTGTCTCGCACTACATAATCAGTATCTTTTTTATAATTTGCCTTTGCTCGAACAGCAGTTTCCAAATGATGCACGTACTTAATACCCTTCTCTGTGTAAATATTATCTACACCTAAAAGTTTTTCTGCTTTACTAATTCCAGCATCAGTCAATGATATTGTTTTGTATTTTTCATCAACTGTATAATCTTCTTCCACTTTCATCTTTTCAGAAATACTTGTGAAGGTGCGATACAAATTTTCTGAATCTGTTGTTGGAGCAGAAATAATAAGAGGAGTGCGAGCCTCATCAATTAAAATAGAATCAATTTCATCAACAATAGTGTAGTTGTGAACTCGTTGTCGAACTTTCACTGATTCATACTCAAGATTGTCGCGCAAATAATCAAAACCAAATTCAGTATTTGTTCCATATGTAATATCAGCCTCATATGCTTCACGCCGAGTTGCTGGACGTAAAAACTCATGTATCACCTTAAACGAACCTACCTCATCTCGTTCTCGATCAAGATCTGTATGTTCAGGATCATACAAAAAAGACTCGGCGTGATTTAGAACACTGACAGAGAGACCAAGAAAAGAAAAAACTTGTCCCATCCATACAGCATCTCGACGAGAAAGGTAATCATTTACGGTAACCACATGCACACCTTGAGCAGGTAGGGCATTTAAATATGCAGGAAGAGTCGCAACAAGTGTCTTACCTTCTCCTGTTTTCATTTCAGCAATACCTCCGCGATGCATAATGACACCACCCATAAGCTGAACATCAAAATGTCGCTGACCAAGGGTTCTCTTTGCTGCTTCTCGAACCACAGCAAATGCTTCAGGCAAGACATCATCAAGAGTTGAACCTTCAGTTAAGCGTTTTTTAAATTCAGTAGTTTTAAGTTTCAAATCAGCATCAGACAATACTGAAATGGTAGGTTCAAATCCATTAATAACCAAAACAACCGGTTCGAGCGATTTCAAAATACGGCTATTTTGACTACCAAAAAATTTAGATAATATTGACATGTGTGTATGAAAGTTCCTCTGTAAAACAGCCGTTATTCTAACATACCTCAATAAAAAATACCCCGTTTTTATACGGGGTATTTTTTATTTATTTTCGACGCTTTTTTGTAGCCTTCTTCTTTGTTGCTGTCTTTCGTTTAGTCGCTTTCTTTACTGTCTTTCGTTTTACAGCCTTCTTCTTTATAACCTTCTTCTTTTTTGCTGCCATAAATTTTATATTTATTTTATGTAAGTAATAGTCGCAACATCTCGACCTTTATCAATTTTTTTAATAACGCGTGTTGCTTCTTTTTTAATTATCGTATACAAAAAAAACTTGAACAATGTTTTTTGAAACAAAAGTGTGGATAAGAAAAAATTTTACAAAAACATTTTTGTAAAATTTTTTCTTAACTTACAACAAACAACTCAAAATAGTTTTACTTCTTTTACTCAACACATAACTTGAGACAAGTAACTACAAATTATTTATCACATCCAAAAATAAATTTACTCTATTCTCTAATTTAAAACCATTCCTCCACTTCAAAAGTCCTACAAAGGATAGTTTGACTAACTGTCATTATATTTTCTTCCTTATGTTTTAATTTTTGAATTTTATACTTTAAACGATACGTTGTACTTCCCACTCTATATCTACATTTATTTTTTCTTTTACTTTGCGCGAAACATATTCGGCAAGTGCTGTAATTTCTTTTTCGTTTCCATTTCCAAAATTTACAAGAGCAAGAGGTTGATGTTCATACAGTCCCACAGAACCCATTTTAAAACCTTTTAACTTACACACAGTATCAAGAACCCACGCTAAAGGAATTTTTACATGAGTTTCATTAACTTCAAAAAAAGGAAGCTCTGGATATTCCTTCTTAAGTTCACCATACTTATCTTTTGTAATAATTGGATTCTTAAAAAAAGACCCTGCTGTGCCAAGCTTCGTAATGTCAGGTAACTTATTTTTTCTAATTTCTACAACAGCATCTCTAATCTCTTGTAGAGATGGCTCCATAGTATTTCGTTCAAGAAAAAATGTTTGCACATCTTTATATAAAATATTAATGCGAGGAATTTTTGAAAGCTTCAGTGTTACAGAAATAATAACGTAAGGATTATTTTTCTTTTTAAAAATAGAATCACGGTACCCAAATAAACATTCCTCTTTAGTAAATTCTTTTATTTCTTTTGTTTGTACATTAAAAGCTTGTAGTGAAAAAAAAGTATTTTGAAACTCTGCACCGTAGGCTCCAATATTTTGAACTGGTGCAGCCCCAACAGTCCCCGGAATTGCCGATAAATTTTCTATTCCCCACAAATTCTTTAAAACTGCAGTAGAAACAAGACTGTCCCACACTTCACCTGCTCCAGATTGCACAAAAACATCATTTTCTTTTTCAATAAAAGATGTTCCCTTAAAAGAAATTTTTATAACCAAACCCTTAAAACCCTTATCTGAAATAAGCACATTTGAACCCCCTCCTAAAACAAAGAAAGGTATGTTATTCGTTTTAGCAAATAACATAGATTCTTCGAGTTCCTCAATTGAGGTTACTTCAGCAAAAAAATCTACCTTCCCTCCAATACGAAATGTAGTAAAAGACGCTAATGGAATATTTTTCTGAATAAGCATAGTTCTATATACGTGCGTCGAAAGATGGCCAACGGAGGCTAACTCCAAAATAAATGTCTATTGTGAGTGCGATCCGTTAGCCATCCTTCAAAACAGTACTTTATTTACTATAACTCGATATAGAATCAAAACAAAACACAAATGCAAAGCCCCGCCGGAAGCGGGGCCTTACACAGACATTCATTTTTGAAAGCTAACACTTGTTAGCACTCACATAAACAAGTATAGCACACTTACAAAATAATTGCAACTACGGCTTCCTTCCTGCTTTAATTTCTCCAATATAGTACTCACCTAGCTCTTTAATTTCAGGGTTTAACTTAATAGCTTCCTCAATCTCTTTAATAGCGTCAGTTCGTTTATTCACCTCAATGTACACTGCAGCAAGAGAAAGGTGGTGAGCGTGATTTTCTGGCTGAAGAGCAACTCTCTGCAAGAAAATTGCAATAATATCTGTATAGCGCTTTTTCTCTTGATATGCACGAACGAGTCTATTATCAAATACGTACTCTCCTTCAGGAATATCTGAAGTAACACTTTGCGCAAGGTCAAACTTACCAGCGTATACCGCACCTATAGCATATACAGTCTTAACTGAATTAAATTGAGGAGCAAGATTGTATGCTTTTTCAAAATATTCAAATGCCTTATCAGGCTCACCTTTATTAAGATATGAAGTCGCAATTTCAAACAAAATAAGTTGTTTCTGTGGTGATAATTCAAGCGCCTTAGTAAGCACATTAATTGCTTCATCAAATTGACTGAAACTATTAAGAAATGATCCAAGTAAGACATAATGCCTAATATCAAGAGGTGTTTCTTTAATCTGATCTTTCAATGCCTTTTCACCAAGTACAATCATATTTTGCTTTTGTTCTTCTGAAATATTTGAAAGTGAAGCAATCTGTAAGCCAACCTGAGCGATTTGTTCTCGAACTTCTATATTTCCAAAAGATTCATATGCGAGCCCCCTGTTAAAATTATTAACACTCTCATCGATCCTACCTTCCTGCACATCTATAAAACCTTGAATCATTGCTCTGTTAGCAAATAGAGCCGGTACATTAACAACATATACAGTAAAGATACCTGCAATAATTATGAAAGTTGCTGCATAGGGAGAAAAATCGACAGTAGCCTCATTGTCAATTTCTACTTCAGAAAACATTCTTGATCTGTGAATATACGCAAGAAGTGATGCAAACAAGAAATAGCTGAGCAAGTTATCAAACACAAAAAGATTTTGAAATACGTACGCAACTAGCAAACCAACAAGAATTGATTTTTCTGCAACTGAAAAAAGAGTTGATTTCCAAATGTACCAAAGTGCACCAACTAAAATACTCATATAGGAGAGAAGTCCAAGAATTCCACCCGCAATAAGCCAATCAAAAAACACACTGTGAGAACGGTCAAACCACGGCTCCTGATTGAACATAACTGGATCATAGTAGTTATTGAAAACATAATTAAAGTTTTCCTGACCCCATCCAAGTATCGGCCTTTCTTTGAAGCCTTGAAAGGCGATGTTCCAAACAGATGAACGTGTACTTGCGGTACTTATAAGTGATTGAGGACTAAAACGTGACAACACAGGACTTTTGGTAACAAAGGACGTATCTTTTATAAGCAGAAAGAACCCGCCTACTACAAGTACGGTCATAACAATTCCAATCGAAACCTTCCTTAAAATCTTTCTTTCTTTTTCAAAGATTGCAATAAGAAGTGCTGCTACCAAAATTCCAACACCTAAACCCAGAATAGATCCTCGTGTCGCTGAATAATATAAAATAATTGTATTGAGCACTGCTATACCTATATACATCCATGAAACATAATCCTTCTTTTTTCTGCCGACAAACATAAAGATAGCGATGAATATATGTATAAGTAGATACACAGCAAGGTATGCAGCGTTTCCAATATAAGCATCGACACGAACGTCACCTTGATTAATTTTTAAGGTACCGGCAAGTTGAAGTATTCCTAAAAAACTAACTAGTGCGCTCGCACCAAGGGTTGTATTCCAAAAATAGTTCCAGAGTTTTTGAGTCTTTACTACAGACGAAATAACTACTATATATGCAAATAAATGAGCAAGAAGTACAAAACCTTCCATGCGCTCATAATTACTCCAGAAACTTTTTGCTGGATTGAGACCGAATGCATCAGCCAAAGCAATAACAGCTATAAATATTCCAAAAGTACCCAGTATCCAAGAAAAACGAGGTCTGTATGATTTATCTGATACAGCCAATATAAGCCACACAAAGAAAATAATTTCAACAATAATTCTAAAAAGAAAACCTTTTGTTGTTATAAATGGGAAAAATAACGAAGTTGAAACGGCAAAAGGCAAAAACGGCAAGGTAAATATACCAGCAAAAACAACTCCTCGAAGGATTTTATTAAATTGTGACATTGAATCTAGTATACGACATATTTTCCCTTAGAGACAAATAAATATAACTCTGGTGATAATTTAAACTAAAGTATAGACTAATACATAATAAGGTTAATGAATAAATTAAAACAACACGTATACGGTATATTACGCTGGACTGAACGGTATACCAAGACAGACATGGTGTATTTGACCAAAGGTATGTCATGGCTCAGTTTTGGACAGCTTATTGGTTCTGCCTCAGCGCTTGTTTTAGCAATTATTTTTGCTAACTTTGTACCCAAAGAAACTTACGGGACCTACAAATTTATACTTTCAATTGTTGCAGTTCTCTCCATTCCAACCTTAGGTGGAATGGGTACAGCTGTTATTAATGCAACAGCACGAGGTTTCGATAAGACAGTTGAGCGTATTGCAAGGATTAAAATTATTTGGGGACTCTTGAGTAGTCTCGCGTCAATGATTTTGTCAATATATTATTTTGCAAATCATAATACTATTTTAGCAATTTGTTTTTTAGTAGCAGCTCTCTTTATACCAGCCATGGAATCGTATGGTATTTTTGGCTATTTTCTACAAGGAAAAAAACAATTCAATACGCTCACTCGTTATTTTACAATCTCACAAATCATCTCATTAATTGCATTAACTGTAACGGTAATACTTACAGATAACATAATACTTATATTACTTGCCTATTTTATTCCTTGGACCATTACTAGATTTATATTCTTCAAATTATCAATTAAAAATTATAGTGAGAATGAAAAAATTGACCATACAGCTATCACCTACGGAAAACACTTAAGTTTAATGGGGGTGATAGGAACAATCGCCGGACAGCTGGACAAACTACTTATATTTCACTTCATAGGAACAGTGGAACTTGCAATATACAGTATTGCCATTGCACCCATAGAACAAATAAAAGCTACCTTTAAGGGTGTCGCTACGTTAGTTTTACCAAAATACTCTACTCAATCAGCTTCACAAATACATAAAGGTCTTTGGGTAAAAATGTTTTATACCGGAGGTCTTCTTCTTGTTATTGCTTTAATATACATAGTTTCAGCACCATATCTATTTGCTTTAGCATTTCCTAAATATCAAACCTCTGTTTTACTGTCACAGATTTTCTCACTATCTCTTGTAACTTCTATGGCTATCTTTCCGGCGAGTGCTCTTCAGGCCCTACAAGCAAAAAAAGAACTCTATAAACTAAGTATCTCTGTAGCAGTTTTACAAATAACATTTCTCGCAATCGGCGTATACTTCTTTGGAATACTCGGTGTAGTTTTTGCCCGGATTATTACCAAAGTCTTTGAGTCCTCACTCACAACAATCCTATTCAAATCAATCACGAAAAAATAAAATTGTTAAATAAAGTAATCTACTATCGAAATTAAAAAAACTTAGCGGAGAGTAACTTTAGCGAACTGTATTGCAAGAACTCCTTGCGGTGACCGAAACCTATCTACGATAGGTAAGATTTCCACACTATAACGAGAAGTATCTACTGTATCTATAGTTTGTTTTGCACCAGCAGTTATATCATTCCAATAGTCATCAAAAATAACAATGGTATTTTTATGCATTAATTTCTGTACATACATCCAATCACTAGCTATGGTTTCCAAACTATGACCACCGTCAATAAAAATAAAGTCCATTAAGGGAAGAGAGTTGATATTTTGAGGTAAGCTTTGCAGGGTGTTTCCCTGAACGAGTCGAACTGTCGCTCCGGTAGCTTTAATTTTTTTCTGAACGTCAGACTTACTTGGGGGGAATTTTGATATCTCATTTTTCATCATTATTTCATTCATTTCACTAAAGAGATCAAATCCATAATACTGTATTTCATGTGGTGGATTAAACTTTTTAGCTACCTCAATCATAGCGACAGCCCTATTTCCATTCCAAGTACCAATTTCCAATATATTTCTCGGATGAACCTTGCTAATATTTTGAAAAAGATATCTGTACCGTTTAGGACTTTTAAACCAGGATCTATAAAGATCCATCACCGGCCTATATATAGGTCTAAATATTTTTTTAATAGCATTCATATAATAAAAATTATCTTAACCTTTTACTTAATACTCATTCTAACAGTATCTTCCTCATACCCGTTATCCTTGCGACTCATTGTGGTTATATCGATCATAACAGCCTTTGAAAGAGCTGTGTAAACATGGACCATTTTTGGAGGAATAGTTGTGAGCATTCCAGGTTCAAGAATTATTTCTTTTTTATCAGTACCATCAATGTCGCTTATGGCTAATTTTATCTTCCCTTCCAAAATATATGAATACTGGACTGACTCTTTGTGATAATGATTTGCGCGAGTTACTCCTTTATTAAAAGTAATTATACCGACATGACTTACCTTTTCTTCTATAAGATCAAAAATACTCCCGCGATCATCGGTAAATACTGGTTCTATTTTTCTATTTTCAAACATAACTTTTTTTGTATTTTCTTTTTGTGTCATATAAATTAAATAATCTTTGGTTCGGGTATAGGAATAATAAACTTACCACCTCTCTCTTTAAATATCTTGAGGTTAGACATGATCTCTTCTGCAAAATTCCATGCAAGAATTAAAGCGTAGTCAGGTTGTTCTTCAATGAGTTTTGAATCATCATAAATTGGAATAAATGTTCCTGGTGTAAAACGACCAACCTTGAGTTTACTTTTCTCAGTTAAGAAATCAAGAAAAGTAGTGTTAATCGAGCAATAATTAAGAAGTGTGTTTCCTTTCGCAGGAGCAGATACTCCAACAATTCTTTTTCCTTGAGATTTTAACTTAAATAATAAACCCAAAAGATCTAAACGTTGTTTTTTAACTCGCTCGGCAAAAGTATCAAGCGAATAACCATACAAACCAAACACCTCCTCTTTCTTAAGAAATTCTTTTATAGATGGTTCTACTTTATGTACCCCAGCATGTCCAATATAATAGCGAAGTGACCCTCCGTGAATCGGTACATGAATTACATCAAAGAGTTCCAATCCAAACCGTTTGAAATATTTCTGCATTGGACGTACTGATAAGTACCCGACATGCTGATGATAAATAGTGTCATATTCGAGACGTTCAATAAAATCTATAGCGTAAGGTGCTTCTATCACTATAACACCTTGAGGATCAAGAAGTATTTTCATTCCATCTACCACACTGTCAATTTCATGGATATGAGCAAATACATTCGTTCCAGCTAGTATTTTCGCTTGTCCATACATTTTTTTTATTTTTTCAGCAACATCAATACCAAAAAAATCAATAATGGTATTAATACCCCTTTCAATCGCCTTCTGAGCAATGATTGGTGCAGGATCCACACCCAAGACATTCATGCCTTGATCCTTAAATCCTTCTAAAAGAACACCCACGTTACTACCAAGATCGATAACTAAAGATTTTTTTGAAACAGAAAATTTATTTATGATCTCTTTTGCCATCTCATTATAATGAGACCTTCCTGTACTTGTTGTTGAAGATTCATAGAGATACTCTCTTTGGTACAAAATTTCAGGATTTACAAGAAAATCAATTTGCAATAAACCACAGTCATTACATGAAACTAAACGAAGAGGATATAAAGAAAGCGGCTCTCTTAACTGTTTTGAAGTAAGAAAAAGATCTGAGTGGGGATGCGAACCCAAATCAAGCACAAGTCTCAAATTAGAACTACGACACATGTGACAGCAATAAACCGCCCTACCTTCTGAAAATACCGATTTTTCTTTATTTTGTGCGTTCTCCATATATTTTAATAATCAAAGTCTGAGTAAGTATACTAAAAAAAGCATAGCTTGAAAATATGCTAAAATAAAAACACAAATGAAAAAAACTTCCAGGTCAGTATTGGTTACAGGGGCAACTGGCGGTATCGGATCCAAGCTTATTCAGATACTTCTATTAGATTCAGATATTGAACATATATACGCACTTGTAAAAAAAGTAGACGAACATACTCTGTCTAACAATAAAAAAATAACATTTTATTCAACTGACCTTACATCTTATTCTGAAATTACTGCTTTAAAAGAAAAAATTATGCAGGAAGTTTCCTGTATCGATTGGATTGTTTCAGCACATGGACATATTGATATTGAAACTGACCTAGAAAAACAAACTCAAGCTAGTATTTTAAAAACCTTTGAGGTGAATATCCTTTCAATAATTTATATGACTCAAGTTTTCTTAAAACATATTAAATCTGGTGGGGGCATGATACACATCTCATCCACAGCGGGCATACATGCTAACGGAAAATATGCCACGTATTCCGCAACGAAAGCAGCTCTAAATAATTTTACTCAAGCAATCGCTAGAAACCAAAAAAATATTTCATCTATTGCCGTATGTCCAGGTCCAACAAACACCAAAATGAGGCAGAAAATTGCCGGCGATGCAACAGAACACCAAGACCCACTCGTAATTACTGAAATAGTTCTCAAAATCATACACGGAAAAAGTAAGTATGTAAGTGGAGACATTATTGTGGTACGTAACAATAAAGAATCTCTAGCCTCAGGAATTAACCCTCTCCAATAATACACCGGTCATAAAGCACCTAAATTAACTAGGAGAGTATTTTTAAATCATGATCTGTCATCATTCTTACAAGCTCTTCAAAACTTACCTTGGGTTTCCAGCCTAGTTTATTTTGAGCCTTGGAAAAGTCACCTTTTGAAATAAAGGTTTCATTTGGTTTATAAAAATCTTTGTTTATTTTTATAATAATTCTTCCATCTTTATCTTTACCAACTTCTTTTAGACCTTTTCCTTCCCACGTGATTGGTATTCCCAAATAACGTCCCGCCTCCTCAACAAACTCTCGCACAGAATGATTTTCCCCTGTTGCAATAACAAAATCTTCTGGTGTATCTTGCTGAAGCATTAACCACATTGCCTCCACATAATCACCTGCAAAACCCCAGTCACGTTTAGATTCAAGATTTCCAATCACAAGAGTTTTTTGTAGACCAAACTTTATTTTAACCATTGAGTGACTGACCTTTCTTGTAACAAAATGCTTTCCTCTTTTTGGTGATTCGTGGTTAAAAAGAATACCCGAACAGATGAAAAAACCTTTATTTCGAAATGGCACCACCACTTTTTCATGCGCCAAAAGTTTTGATTCTCCATACGGACTCACAGGAGCAAAAACACTTTCTTCATTTTGAGGCGGAAGAGTATTGCCATACATTTCACTCGTTGATGCTTGGTAAATTTTTACTTTTGGATTCAGGTGAAAAGCTTCTGTAGCAAGACGTTTGAGACCTTGATAATTTATATCCATTGTTTCATCAGGACAAATAAAAGAAACCCCGACATGGGACTGAGCAGCAAGATTGTATATTTCATCCGGCTTTGAAATTTCAAGTGCATTTGTAAGTGTTGCCACATCACGCATGTTCCCGTAAATAACTTGAATCTTCCCTTTCTCAGTAAGTTCCTCAATGCGAACAAATGGGTCCGTACTGACGCGCCTGACAAGTCCGAAAACTTCATATCCCTTATCACTTAAAAACTCAGCGAGATACGACCCGTCTTGACCTGTCACACCTGTTATAAGAGCTCGTTTTTTAGACATAAGACATATCGTAACACCAACTTATAGGTATGTCACTTGATATGTAAATCTGAAATAAGATATGTTAAACTGGTCGTTATCATTGTAACTATATGTTAAAAAACCCTAAAGAAAATCAACGTGCCACCTGTCGAATATCAAGAGAAAAACTTATACCGTTATTCTCTTTAGGTAAACTTTATTTATCTGATTTTATCGAACAAAACGAAAACCCCAAATATGAACCTGTTGAAATGAAGATATGTCTCGCCCCTCGTTCCGGTTTAGTACAACTTGCCCACACGGTCCCTGGAGATATTATGTATAAAAAGTATTGGTACAAATCTGGGACTAATGCAACCATGGCAAACGAGCTTATGGAAATTGCTGAAAAAGCTCAGAAAATTATCCAACTAAAACCACAAGACATATTTCTTGATATCGGATGCAATGACGGTACATTACTAAAATTTGTTGGAAAAAATTTTATTCGCATAGGATTCGATCCTAATGATTTTAGCGCTGAATCAAGTGTGCATGCTAACTTAATTGTAAATAATTATTTTAGTTGGAAAGAATTTCAAAAAACAACTTATAAAGACAAGAAAGTAAAAATCATTACTTCAATCGCAATGTTTTACGATCTTGATAACCCACATGATTTTGTTCAAGATGTAAAAAAAACTTTAGACAAGAATGGCTTATGGATTATCCAGATGAGCTACCTTCCTCTTATGCTAAAACAGCTTGCTTTTGATAACATTTGCCACGAACACCTGACGTACTATAGTTTGGAGGCCTTAAAATATCTTTTAGATAGTAACGGAATGGATATTGTTGACTGTGAATTGAACGATATCAACGGTGGAAGTTTTCGTATTTACATTCGTAATAAGGATGCTGACCCTACAACCTTTGCCACAGCACCTTATCGAGATGTTGCCAGAATGAGAGTTGAATCAATTTTAGAATATGAGAAAACACTTAATCTTCGAAAGAAAAGTACTTATCTTAAATTCTATAAAGATATTCAAGTATTAAAAAAACAAACAGTTGATTTTATAAAAAAGGAAAGAGCGCGAGGTAAAAAAATATGGGGCTATGGAGCGTCAACAAAGGGTAATACCCTCTTGCAATGGTTTGGACTTGACGAGACTCTTATTGACGCAATCGCCGAGCGTTCTCCAGCAAAATTCGGACTTAAAACAGCTGGGAGTAATATTCCGATTAAATCAGAAGAAGAGATGCGAAAAGCAAAGCCTGACTACCTACTTGTGCTACCTTGGCACTTTATCAATGAATTCAAAAAGAGAGAGCAGAAGTTTTTAGAATCAGGAGGTAAGTTTATTGTTCCTTGCCCTCAATTTGAAATAATCAGCACCTAACCTTGAATCAATACTAATAACAAAAAGCATTACTCTAAATACTGCTTTTTAAACTCCAGTGCCATTTTTTGCCATGAAAATTCTCCTGCAAATTTTTTAGAATTTGAAGATAGTACACCTCTGTTACTCTGGTATATTTTTTCAATAGCAAGAGAAATATCGGCAATATCTCCCTGTTTAGCAAGATGACCATTGTAACCATCCCTTAAAGCATCTTCAATACCGCAGTCAGAACTACCTAAAACAGGAAGTCCGAGAGATGCCGCTTCAAGAAAAACTAAACCAAAACCTTCAAAATATTCTCCGAACAAACCATAATTATTTGAAATCATAATATAAAAATCAGAAAGTAAATAGAGAGCTGACAAATCATTGACACTTCTCACATTCGAAAGAATGTGAACCCTATCCGAGAGATCGTTACTTTCTGCAAAATCCTTAATACTTTTAACATATTCTCTGTCCTCATCATTGCCAACTATAAGATAATGAATATCAGGATACTTGGTCTTAAGAAGATTCATAGCCTTAAGAGCATCAAGCTGGCCTTTGCGATACTTTATATCCCCAACTGTTATCATTGCCTTTTTAACATTCTCTAAATTAAACTCTGTCCTAACTCGAGCAACATCCTTGGGACTTACCTTAGGAATAAAGTTAGTGCCCATATAAACAACGAGTGTATTTTTAAGATATGGGAGCCTTTCGAGTATTCTTACTTCGGTATAATGACTCACGCAAAATATCTTTCGAGCTCTTTCATATGCTCGTCTAAGCCAATACTTTTTAAATTTCTGATAAAGAGGAGATATGGTGTAGCTACCGAGACCATTAATAAATAGTTTCTTCTGAGTACCTACAACAGCCCACCATCCATATACACCAAGAGGCCAGCCATCGAGAGCGTGGATAATATCAAACGACCGTGCAAATTTGCGAATTTTTAAAACATCACTCAAAAAACCTAAAAAGGATCGCGTTGGCGCAACTCCATACACAGTAGTCTGTACCCCAATCTCATATAAGGCCTTAACCATCTCTTTACTTACAGAATCTAAGCCACCAGAACCATGTGACCGTATAGTAATAATTAAAATTTTATTCATGAAGTTTTTAACTAAAATGAAATATCTCTAAATAAACCTACTTAATACATAAGATCTTAGAAAGATACTAACAAAGAACCTTCTTTGTTCCAATATCATAAAAATTGAGTCACTCTATAAAATACGATACTATATATCTTATGGATAAAATAGAACAAAATCGAATAGATACAAAATTTTTTAATCATAAAAAATATGATTATAGTTATATTTTTGACAGATATGGTCTCCATGGAAAAAATAAGCGCGTACTAGATGTTGGTTGTGGCATTGGTCAAAACTTAAGATACTTTTCACCCCAATCTATTGGTATTACATATGCCAACGATGAATCTCTTGCTTATGTAAAAGAAAAATATCATTTGAATTTTAAAAAATTTAATATTGATGAAATGTGGCCAAAAGATCTCGGAAAATTTGATGCTGTTTTCTCTGCTGACTGCATTATTCATCTCTGTTCGCCATTTAAAATGCTTTTAGAAGCTCGTCGACACCTCAAAGACGATGGTAAGCTGGTTATTATGATTCCACAGTCGTCCCTCTTCTTTAAAGAAGATGTTTTTATTGGGCATTTCTATACCTTCAATAAAAAAACTCTTACTCATTCAATTGAACATGCTGGTTTTACTGTTGAAAAATACTTTGGCTATATCCGAAGCTTACCCCGTTGGCTGAACACACTTCTTAATCCAATCACTTCTCGTTTCGGACCTTATGTATGGATAGTTGCAAAAAAGAATCTAAAGTATAATATCGCGGAAGCCCACATCAGACCAAACTGGATTGACCCTAAGTGTTTAGAGAGTTAGAAACCTCTTCTTAAAAGTCTAACGAAAAAATGTTTGAGATGAACGAAACGTTCAAAAAATTGAAACGATTTTGATTTATATATATAGGCATATTCTTTAACTAAATTTCCACCAAAAGAAAGTTTAAAATCTGCAATACTTCGTGTTTTTGGATTATTTTTATTTACAGATCCAAGATCAAGACCTTTATATCCATTTTTCTTTCCCCAAATACACATTTCCCACATAAGTCTTCGAGATGCATTACTTGCACGTCTTCTCATGTCCTTACTCTCAAGAGAAAGTCTTTTAGAGAATATTGAACGACTTCTCATATATTCAAAACTCACCATTACATACATACCTGAAATAAACACTCCTTGATACCACATTCCAAAGAAATGAGATTGTTTTAATTCCAAAATCGGACGAGGAATACGCCCTTGAGTATACTCAAATGACGAATATAACTCGTAAGAATCTTTTGTTGGAGAATTAGAATACTTAAATACAAAATCTGAATCTTTTTCTGTTCGGTGTATTTCATTACGAGTAGAAGAACTCATACCTCGAAAAATTCCCTCTTCAGACTGAGTAAGATCTATGATTGCTGTAAATTTCTCTACACAAGAAAATTCGGGTAAAGATAAAAATCGATACGTAACAGCCACAACAGAGCCGTATTTCTTATACTCTTTTTCTCGAATAATTTGATCGAAATAAACATCTTCAAGAACAATATTTAGTTTCTTAAAAAAAAGTTTTTTTGTTTCTAAAATCATGATCGTAAAAAATGACGACTGTACAACTTAGAAGAGAATTCATACTCTGTATCTTTAATTTTAACAGGTACCGTCTTAAAGCAACTAAGTAAATTTTTTGAATCAGAAAGATTATTTTGATTGAGGCCAGCCCCTATAGATACAACAATTCTGTAACCAGCCTCTTCTAGAGCTTTGTTAACAGTAAGATTCCATTGTCCATGTGGATATGAAAAGCTAATCACACTTACTTTCAATTTTTCCTCAATTTTATTTTTTGATTCTACTAATTCAATTCTTAATTTCTCTTTTGTAAGTTCTTGCAAATTTGAATGTGACACACTATGCGAACCTATTTCCCAACCTTCCTCTATAAGAACAGTGAGATCTTTCCAGTCCAAAAAAATATTTTGATCTTCTTGTTGCCAAACAAACTGTGCGTTTTCATAGGTAGTCCTTAAAAAATTTTCTCTTTCATTTTTTGAAAGTGTTTTTAAAGATGAAATTACTTTCTCCCTCTCTTGTGAATTAATATTTTGCTTTAAAAGAAAGGCTCTGTGTTTAATAGTCCATAACATATGACTTCGAACAGCAAGTCCTGACGTTACAAAAACTGTAGCCTTTATATTATTTTTTTTCAAGACAGGAAGAGCATTTACTAAATTATCTTTGTACCCATCATCAAAATATATAATTGTAGGCTTGTGTAATTTAGTGATGTTTAAAACCAGAAGATCCTTTGGTGTTATAAAAGTATGTCCATTTTTCAAAAGTAATTGTATATGTTTTTCAAACAGACTTACGTCTATAGATAAATGAGGATAAAGGTCTGATTGAAATTGCTCTTTATTTACTTCCGATGAAACACTGTGATAATTAAGAACAAAAATTTTCTTATCAAGAAATAAACGAGTACAGGCGTTTACTCCTACATACTGAAGAAACCAAGAAAAGATTTTATTCATGATTTAAAAGAGTAGTTCTAATAAAATCAGTAATAGTTCGACCGCGATCTTCCCATGTGTAGTTTTTAGCAGAAAGTAAAGCTCCTTTCACAAGACCGTTAGCTACTAATTTGTCATTCAAAATCTTTTCAATCGCATTTTTCCACGACTCAGGATCTTTATACTCTACCAAAAGTGCATTAATATCATTGAAAAGTATTTCAGCAATTGCCCCTGTATGCGCAGCAACAATTGGACGACCAGAAAGCAACCACTCAAATAACTTTGCGGGAGAATTACCGATCTGAGCACCAGCTTTTGGATGAATCAAAACATCAAAAGCCTTAAGGTAAGATGCGACTTCATGTTTTGGTACCCGAGGAAGAAAGATAACCCTTTCAGAAACCCCGATTTTCAAGGCAAGATCCCTTAAATGCTTTGTTTCAGTATTGTTTTTTTCACCAACACCAACCAAGATTATTTTCTGATCAAGGAGTGGTAATGCCTGTATAACATCCTCAAAACCATATGAATCATGATTGCCGGTAAAGGACAGATTCCCCACATATCCTAAAATTATATTATCTTGTGGTAAACCGTACTTATTACGTAAATAAATTTGCGACGAAACAATATCTTTAAATTGCACAGGATCACTCGCACTACAAAAAGAAACAATACCTTTTTTGTTAATCTTATCGTTATATTCCTTTAATCCAGCGCTAATAGAAATAATTCCATCTGATCTTTTTGCAATAAACTCTGTTAAATTTCTTTTAAGTACAGCGTGGAGGACAGCGTGAGATTCCATAAAAATAGGTTTACGAAATATATATTTAGTTATCATAATAGGTAGAAACAAGGTGGAGTCACGAAAATAAAGTACATCGAAGTTTTTTCTTTGTGACACCACAAAGAAAGCCATTCTTATATTTGAAAAAAATGTTTCAAGCCAATTAAAAACCCTCAAAGAGCTATTTTTAGTAAACTTACCCAAAGAAGAAAGAGATCGCACTTGAAAATTTGATAAATTTAAACTTTTTAAGAATGTCATTTTTTTACTTTCTTCTAAAAGAGAATCATCTGTACTGACCAGAAAACACCTTGTACCATCGACACCATTCATTGCCTCAACAGTCTTTGATGTGGTGTACACATGTGACTTATTAGAAAAATAATTCATTCGTGTAATATGTAAAATTCGAAGACTTGATTGCTCTATCAAAGCTTCAAAATCGAAAACAATATCGTTCACCCCCTTATTTTTTAGTATGTAGTTTTTTTTATAAACCAAGTCATGTAAATAATACATAAAAAGAAGAGCTTTTGAAGCTTTCATTTTCAAACCTAATCGCTTGAAATAAAGATCAAGTGAAGAAAAAAGCTTCGCATGATCACTCCGGACCACTAGACGATACATATCATACCCAGCAAGCTCTACAGTACCGAAACTGTCGCAATCAATTATCCTAAACTCATTATTTTCAAGTAATATATTATCTAAAGTTAAGTCACCATGTTGAGGTAGTCGAGCAACCTTAAAATCTGTTACTGCAAGTTTTTTCACATATCCCATGAGAACATTTTCTTCTTTTTCATTAAGTCCAATTTTTTGAACCAGATCTTGTGCATAGACATAAAATGAATCAAAGAATTCATGTTTATATATACTTTTATTAAAATTTGAGTATTCTTTAGAAAAAGATTCTATTACTTTCTTGCTATTCTTAACAGCAATACCGTCTATATAGGTTTCTATACTAAATACAAATTCTCTTCCGTCATCATATACATACAAAGGTTTAGGAAACATTTTTTCGTACACACTTCCCTTCACAAGAGTCTGAAGTTTAACCAGTCGATTATATGCATTTTCTACAACATATTTTGATTCATATGTACGAATAGTTTTTACTACAAAAATTGGTTGTTTAGCTCCTTCAAGGAAAACAAAGAATAGAACTTTACCATCCAAGCTACCATGCGTACTTGAAGTATTATATTTTAAAAAACTTAATCTCGAATCTTTTACCTGAGGAAAATAGCTGAGATTATTATGTATTACACTTTCTATAAGTTTTATCATGATTTATTTTTTAGCAATTACATTAAAACTAAAAAAGAAATAACGATACAGCTTTATAAGTGTATTTGACCGTGATATGAACTTAACAAACTTTCTTGGTAAAGTGTTTCCTTTCATTAATTTTTGAATAACATACCTTAAGACAGCAATATTATCATACGGAATAAGTAAGCGTGGTAAATTATAACCAGGGTACGGTAAGTACACATCGATAGAACTAAAACCCACTACTTCAAATAAATGTAGTAAATTATTTTTATTATACGTATAGGTATCGTACACCTCACCTTTACGTAACTTCATATACCAATTTGCTAAAAAACGAGGCATGTAACTCGTAAAGCGTAGACCACTATGATCAATTCCTTTAAGGTATGCGAGAGCGAAACGATTCTCAATTCCAACATACAAATAGCCACCCGGTTTTAATAATTTTTTACAAATCTTAAGTGCTTCAATTTGTGCTAATCGAGGATTAGCATAGGTATGATTTTTACCAACCCATTCAAGAATTCCATTCATAGCTATCACATCAACACTTGCCTCTGGCAAAGGTAGATCAAAAAGATCGCCTATAAAAATACTTATATTTTTAAGTTTCACTTCTGCTGCACGTCTTTTAAGGAAACGCATTCGAAGAGAAGATTGATCAAAAACAATCACTTCTTTTGCAATACGAGCAAGAGGAATACTCGAACGACCCATGCCTGCACCTATATCTAAAACAACAGAATCTTTAGTGATAGGGATAGTAAAATGCCAATCTGCTCTATCTTCTTCATAGGTAAAATCAAACATGCGTTTGTATTTTAAATTGAAAGCTTCCCAACCCTTTTCATCGATAAGGTCAAGGGCATCTTCCATCTGCTCACCAGAAAGCTTACCCCAATACACATCTTGAGAAAAAGTAGGTAGGCCATCAATGAGAATATTTGGTTTACGAGTAAATTTTATCATTGTATTCTCTTAAATATATCTGCAAATTTACCTGCCATTATATGAGTTGAAAATTCCATCTCTGCCCTTTTTCGCGCATGTAAAGTTAATCGGCGTGCCATCTCAGAATTATCAAGTTCTAGTATCTTATCTTTAATTTGATCTTTAGAATACGTATCCACAAGAAGAGCATCCTTATTATTTTCAACATATTCATCAATGTAATTTTTATGAGTCGCAATAATTGGAATACCCACAGCCATGGCCTCAACAAGCACAGTCACACCCGAAGCCTCACCCGACCCTTCAAAGTGATTTTCATCATGAGTAATAAGTAATATAGCTTTTGCCTCTTCTAATTTTTTTCGAAGGTCAGGAAAAGATAAATTGAAAAAAACTTTTATATTACTTGGAAGATCTTTAATCTTACTCACATTTCTTGGTAAACACACAAAGTGAAATTCACGATCTGGCATTTCTCGAGCCACCTCTATAATTGTTTCGTAATCCCTACTTGAATCCCTACCGACACTCAGGTAATAATTTTTTCTGGTTTCGGTATATTTATAATAATCAATATCAACACCAATCGGCACGCTCCAAATCTTACCTTTTAAAAAAGGTAAATTTTCTTCAAGATATCTTTGCTGGACAAGAGAAAGAGTAATCACACCATCCAATTCTTTCAGTAAAAATTTTAAAAGAAAAAGTTTAATAGGTTTATTTTCATTCACCATAAGTAAACGTTTTAAAACAGAATTATAAAGAATAAATTTAGTTTTACGTGCGGAAATCACCTTACGCCAAAACATCATATATATAATTGAAATACCAAAAACAACATCATACTGTCGTGCTGTAAAAAACATAAGAAAATGCTTAAGTCGCCACCCAAGAATCCTTCTCAGAAATGCATTTTTGATAACATCTTCAGGTTCTTTATACTCTGCCTCAATAGCAAAAGAGCTCAAATGATTCAGTCCATAAAATTGAGTATCAGGGTAATCTATACCAATTCTTCCTTTAAATCCTTCTTTTCTTGACCCTGAGTAAAGATACAATACCTTCATGTTGTTTAATTATTATTCCTAAATACAATACATCTTACATACTATCAAAGTTACAAGAATTAACTTAACATACAAATAACCCTTTGATGTAGGTTTTTAATAAGAAAGATAGGGTGGTAGAAATAAATTTTTATTTCCAAACTACAAAATAAAGAGACTTATCCAGAAATGGGAGCCTGTAAAAAATCTTATCCTTAATACTCAAGTTAATACCGCCTTGTAAATAAACTCTTCCATGCACACTTGCCTGCTGGAATATTTTCTTTAAGGAAAATATTTCAGCAACAGTAGTATGGTACGTACGTAATACGTTTCCCTTTTCTTCTAAATGTAAATATTTTCCGGTACGCTTTCCAAAAACAAACTTCTTAAAGCTTCTGGGAAATAATAAATTATGTGACGTAAAGACCATATTTCCTCCTACCTTAAGAACTCTTTTCAGTTCTACAATTACCTTTTTTCTTTCTGTAACATAATCAATCCCATGAAAAGGAAAAAACACATGATTAAATGATTCCTGATCAAAGGGTAGCTCAAGCGCATCAGCTTTTAACACTCTCACACCTTTTAAATTCTTTAATTTAATCTTAGCCTTTTCAACCATACTACTTGAAATATCTACAGCTGTAATGTTTTCATAACCCATTTTGTGCAAATAAAAAGGCACCCTTCCCGCTCCACAACCCACAACAAGTAACGGGGCAGTTTTATCGATAAAGTATTTCAATACCGCATTTTTCTCATCTGACCTCAGGTACATATTGGCACTAAAACTATCCGACAAAATATCATATGATGCTGTGTTTTTTTCCTGTATCACCTTAATTAAGAATTAAATCTTTATATAATATTTTTGCTCAGATTTTCCACATTTAAAAAATTACGTAGAAACACATCCGAGCATAACTGAGTAGTATAAGCATGTCGAGCTTTTTGTTGCATATCTATAAATTGTTCATTAGTCAAATTAGCATACATATCAGCAATATATAGATCTATTCTATCTATTTCTTGGTAAGGAACTCTCAAAATAAATTCTTTATACTTAATAATATCCTCTGAAGGTAACACTGTCTCTGTGTCTATAAGAACAGGAATCCTCCCTAAACTCAAAATTTCGTAAAATCGAGCAGAGTAGTTACCATCCCCTTTCGGGGCAAGTACAAAATCAGAATCTATTATATTTTGCACATATTCTTTCCTGGCTTTTTCTGCATTCATTTCTATAGTAGTAACGTGCGCAGAATATGATTTTCTCAAGATAAATTTTGTCTCAACCAAGCTACTTTTTCTCAAAACTTCTATTGATTTTCTACGAAAATAAATTCCCTGAGTGTGTACTTTAGCATGAGGATTCCATAAAGACCTTACTCCCCATATAGAATTTTTAAATTTATATTTGAATTTAGAACGAATGTTTGGAAAATCAGCCCAGCCCGCAAAACCAACAGTCGACTTATTACTCTTTCTCCTCCAAACAATTTCCCGACCCACACTTAAATCTTCAACAATTGGTGGGATAATATATTCATTCTTTTTCTTCTTGTATGCATATTGAGATGTTCTTAAGACTATCGAATTTGGAATATCAATAACATAGTCATAGTCACTTAAGTCAAAAATTAATATTTTTTTATTATATGTTTTAGATATTTTAATAAGAGCATCTATATAACTTATATTGTCTTTAAAATGTAAA
>Ga0163148_10001534_pt1 | contig 29801 bp, 32 predicted proteins | sample OliLakLV19MP7P2_FD_148606 | JGI IMG/M metagenome (GOLD analysis project Ga0163148, IMG submission 148606) | Freshwater microbial mat bacterial communities from Lake Vanda, McMurdo Dry Valleys, Antarctica- Oligotrophic Lake LV.19.MP7.P2 | ecosystem: Environmental > Aquatic > Freshwater > Lake >... | reverse complement strand
CGGTTACCTACCCCGCACCCTCGTCGTTAGCCCTTCTTTTTACAATCTTGTTACATCCTAGTAACCAATCAGGGACAATCCGCCACTAGAAATGAGTCATAACCAAGGTCAATTTATTTGAACCTTAGAGGATATTGGTTATGGCTGAATCGAAGATCTCTGACAAAGTACTGGTTAAGCAATTCAAGGCTGGCTCACTTGCGGCGTTTGAGGAGCTCGTACATCGCTATGAGGCTAAGGTTTACAATATGGCGCTGCGCTTCATGCGAAATCAGGAGGACGCGGAAGAGGTTCTTCAGGACGTCTTCTCGACACTCTATCTTAAGATCAAGGGCTTTAAGGGTAAATCAGCATTCTCAAGCTGGTTGTATCGCGTAATTATGAACGCCTCCTTTATGAAACTTCGCAAGCGTAAGTCGCAGCAGACGGTTTCAATCGAGGACCTTGCCCTAGCGACACGGATGATGTTTGTCGAGCGTGCGCCGTACCACTCGCATGTGGCTGTGCAGCATTCTGAATCGATCGCCATTAAGCACCAGCTTCGTGCAGCATTAGAACAGTCGATCGAGAAGTTGCCTGACCAATATCGTGCCGTATTTGTGCTCCGCGATGTTGATGGGCTCTCGAATAATGAAGTTGGCGAGCTGCTTGATCTCTCGGTTCCGGCGGTAAAATCTAGGTTGCATCGCTCGCGTTTAATGCTTCGTAAGAAGCTGCTCCGATCGTTTAGGGACTATATGGGCCGCGATCCTAAACCGGAGGAGATTGGGGAGGAGGGCGAGTTCAATTCATATGAAGTTACTGAAGTATCGACCGAACGCAGTGTGGAGGTAGGGGCCTAACCGAATCGTCTAGCGGAATGAATAGCAATGCGCTAAATCTGAGACCTCCGGGAAGTCCTTCCCGGAGGTCCTAATCTGTAGGGCGCGATCTTACTTAAGTAACGCAAATAGGTTGCTACGTTGGTCAGTCCATAGAATAGCCGGCCGAGAATCTGTACCTTGGAGGTTTTGAGGACCGAAGATCTCATCAAGCTTACTCTTAGTTCGCGCAAGTGCCACATAGCTGGCGGCATATGTATCGCCGTCCGCGCTACGCCTATTCTCTAGAACTCTTTGGTGTAGAGCAAACTCCTTGGCGATTCCGGAAGCTAGCGGCCTTAGATCAAGGTAGCGATTGGAGATATGGACAAGTAACACACCATTTGAGGATAGGTGACGGAGGTAGATCTCAAACGCTTCTTTAGTCAATAGGTGCACCGGAATGGCATCTCCACTAAAGGCATCGAGCATTAGAATATCAAAGTTCAGGGTTGAATCGTTCAGTAATGAAACTCTTCCATCACCCTGCACTATCGAGATATCAGCTTGAGAATCTTGTAGGAAGGTAAAGTACTCTTTGGCAGTCGCAATCATCCCCGGATCAATCTCGTAGAAGCGAATAGAATCACCGGAGTTTGCATAGGCTGCAACGGTACCAACTTCCAGCCCAATTACTCCGATTCTGCTGCCCTGTTCACTTTTGGCGGTGAAAAGCTGATAAACCGCAGTTCCCTCTCCGTAATAGGCTGTAGGTTTTCTACGCTGCTCTAAGCTAAGCAACTGGAATCCGTGTTCCGTAGCTCCATGGTATAGATGACGGGTTGGGCCAAGCGTAGCACTTTTATCAACGACCCGGATGACCCCGTAGAAATTGCGAAAAGTTGCTAGAAAGCCCCCTCTTCGATCTACAACGAATGAGGTAGTAAGGGTAACAAGTATCGCTACTGTAACCAGACTGTGCTTAAGCCATGCTCTCTTACGATTTGGTGACCCCTGGACCGACGTTCGCAGGATCGCCAAAAATACAAATAACAAGCAGCTTTGAAAGGCTAAGATCAGCTCAGAAAAATTTATAAATATTACTGGAGCGATCAACGCGCCGAAAATCCCCCCGAGCGCTCCGCCGATTGAGGAGATAAAATAAAATCGCGTCAATCCGCCTAAATCTGGACGGATACGGTATAACTCTCCGTGGCATAAGCAGCAGATCACAAATAGTGCCATTAGAAATCCGCCAATCTCCAACAGAAACGGCGCAAATTCGTAGGCCTCGCGAAGAACTAGCAGGTAAATTACAGCCCCTAACAGTAGCGCGAGAAAGGCTCGTCGATTATAGAACTGAGCAACACCGAACGTTAGAACAAAACTTAAAAGATATAGAGAGAGTGGTGCTATCCACATAAAGGGAACTACAGCCACCTCTTGGCAAAGGTGACTAGTAACAGCGAGCATCAGTAGTGAGGATGACGCCGAGAGCCCAAGCCAAAGTCCAATCGTTCGCCAGCCAGGGCGCTTAGACCGCGAACGTACCTGGTCAACATTGACGGAACTTCGCAGCTTCCAAAAAATTCCACCAAAGCAGACAACAAGTACCGCAAAGGCATATGACCAGAACGATGCTTGAGCGGGCAGATCTAAGCGCGGTTCGAATATAAAGGGATAAGACAGGAGGGCTGCAAATGATGCCGCATTCGAGACTCCATAGAGCCAATAAGGAGAACGATCGCTGCGATCGTGCGCAGCCCAACTCTGTAGAAGAGGCGCAGATGCAGCGAGTAAGATATAAGGTATGCCAACGGATGAAAGTAGCGACCAGAGGATCGCTCCAACGGGGTCTGTAAATTGTACCGCTGGCTGAATTAGGACTGGCAAAAGTAGAAGGCTTATGGTCAGCAGGCCAAGATGTATTCTGATCTGACTACGAAAGTTAAAGCGATCGGCAATAGTGTGGGCATAGCCATAGCCACCTAGCAGGGCAACCTGAAAAAATAGCATGCATGCCGTCCATACTGCCGGCGAGCCACCAAAGTGCGGCAATAACGCCTTTCCAGCATGTGGTTTAACTTGAAATAGCAAAAAGGAGCTTAAAAATATCGTCAGACCAAATAGCATTAATTCCTCCAGATTGAAGCATTCTGCGCAGATCTGACTTGTAAGCGATAGCCGGATCAATCTGCGTTAGCTTTCGTCAGCGAGAATCCAACAGCCCTACTTAGTGAAGAATGGTCACTACCTGGTCGATTTAAGCCTTAAGCTTAGCTCTGCAAACACCTGCTCCTCGTCGGCAAACGCTTCATTCCCAACCTCAAAGGTCATCGAGAAGCGCAGATAGGGTTCGCCGTCATCCCATGGCACTGATATCAGGCCGTGTTTGGCAATTAGATAATCTGAGAATGACTGAGCAGCTGTGAAACGCTGGCCCTGAAATTCGCTCGGAGTTTTAACATAAAGGTAAAATGTTCCAGGAGAGGGGAGGCAATCTAGCCCAGCAGCTCTGAATATCTTAAAACACGACTCAAGTCGCCTGCGATATTTCGCGCAGTTTACGCCCAAATACTCTCCGCAATTATCTAAAGCCTCAATCCCAGCAAACTGCGTGGCGATGAATTGACCGTTATCGGTGTTGTCCTTAACAAGTGTGTATGCAGAAAGCAGAGTCGGATTACTGACGACAAATCCAAGGCGATAGCCCTGCATGTTGTAGCTCTTGGATAGTGAATAAAGTTCGATACTCACATCCCGACCACCAGCGGCTTGCTGCGGCGAGCAGAAGCGCCCCGCGTGTACCATGTCTGCGTATGCAGCGTCTTGCACAATTATAAAATTATATTTGTGGGCTAGTTGAACCACACTGGTGTAAAATGCTGGCGTTGCTACGGACCCAGTTGGATTATTTGGGTAATTTAGTAATACGAGCTTCGGTTTATTCTGAGCAACGGTGGTTTCCAATTCACCTAGGTCGGGTAGGAAATTAGCGCTGGCCCGCAAGGGTAGATTAACTACCCGTCCCCCCAGCCAGCATACTATTGTTGGCATAACCGGGTACCCGGGACTCGTTGCAATTACTGTGTCGCCAGGGTTAATAAATGCGAGAGGAATCTGTGCTAATGCAGATTTTGTTCCGATGCAGTGCACAATCTCGCGGGCGGGATCAAATTCTAGATCGAGCAGGCGTGATAGATAACGTGCCGCGGCCTGCTTAAATTCAAGCACTCCGTTATTGGGGTAGATTCGATTGGCCTTTACTTTGGACGCTTCATAGAGCGCGCGTTGCACCAACTCGGGCGCAACCTCCTCGGGTTCACCGACCCCCATATCGATAACCTTTACTTGGGGATTTTGGCGCATGAACTCGCGCTTGGCGTTGTCAATTAGGGTAAATTTGAAGACCTTATTGAGCTTGCCGTACTCTTCGCCGCCGATCCGTTCGGCAAAGAGTGTCTGTAAATTGATGTGAGAGTTTGCCATAACTGATAATCATTGGGGAAGATAGACGGGCTTCGGGATAGCAGAACTTAAGGATAGCAGAGTCTGTGGGGGGGGCAAAACAGACTCCAAAGTTTCATCGAAGTTCGATACAATCTCGGCGCCCGATTTCATACCTTACTATGAGCTCCCCGCCTTCCAGTATTGCCCTGTCAGCGTAATCTGGTAGGTTAAGACTATACTATATTTGAACTACAGATTTATCTCTATGCAACTCACCCTGGCCCAAACAGACATAGTTTGGAACGACCCTTCAGCGTCGCACCGTCATCTGTTAACATTTCTTGATCAGCACTGTCGTGTTTCAAGCAGCTCGTCCAGCCTGATATCACTGCCCGAGATGTTCAATACCGGTTTCTCCTCGCCGACTGGACAGTTTGCAAACACAGCAGCCGCAAGTGGCGTGCAGTTTTTGCAAACGATCGCTACAAGCCGCAAGGCATGGGTTGCAGGCAGTTTGCCGGGGGCCAGCGCTAGCGGTGGATTTGATCGTCCTCATAATCTGCTACATCTATATGGCCCGCAGGGCGAGCATTCTATGTATGCAAAGCGCCACCTGTTTTGCATGGGAAATGAGGCCAAGAGTTACTCCGCCGGAGAGCAGCATTTGACGCTGCCGATCTCGGGTATGCGCGTATCATTCTTTATCTGTTACGATTTACGTTTTCCCGTATCGATATCACGAGTCGGAGCAGAGAGTGATCTACTGGTGTTTCTAGCGAACTGGCCGAGCGCGCGTCAATCACACTGGCGTGCCTTATTAATTGCACGCGCAATTGAGAACCAGTGCTACGTTGCTGGCGTGAATCGTGTAGGTAGTGGCGGCGGGTTAACCTATAGCGGTGGCTCGATAATTATCGATCCGCGTGGTGAAATTTTAGCCGAGGCAGATGATTCGGAGTGTACGATTAGTGCCGTGCTTGACCCCGTGATCGTTACTGATTATCGAAGTGAGTTTCCAGCGCTGCAGGATCGCGCGAAGTTGGATTAGAGTACAGTGAAATTTATTAAACTTCACGGGTGTGGAAACAGCTTCATCATAGTTTGGGATCCGCCAGTCAGTCTTGAACTTAGCGCTTGGGCGAAGCGCATCTGCGATCCGCACTTTGGAATTGGCTCCGATGGGATGATGATCGTGCGCCCTCCACCCAACCCACAGCGAGCACATTTTGATGTGCAGATGATCAATCCCGATGGTAGCGATATGGGGATGTGCGGCAATGGGATTCGTTGCGTGGTGCGATTTTTGGCGATTGAAGAGCGTGTTCCCCCGGCGCAAATGGAGCTGAAATTTATTGTGGGAGATAGGTTAATTCGCACTAGCTCTAAGGACGGTGGAAGGTGGGTACGTGTTGATATGGGAGCGCCGAGTGAGATTAGGGTTGGCGAGTTTTCTATTGAGAATGCGTCTTATCGATTTGTAGGACTATCGATGGGGAACCCGCACTGTGTGATCTCGGGGCCCGATCTGATTACAATTGATCTTCCGCAGATCGGCCCACGCATCGAGTGCCATCAACAGTTCCCCGATCGTACCAACACAGAATTTGTGCAACGTGAGTCCGAGAGTCGCGTGCGTGTGTTGGTTTGGGAGCGTGGTGCCGGTGCAACTCTAGCGTGCGGAACGGGTGCATGTGCGACGGCGGTAGCGATGATTCGTTATGCGGAGTGTGTTTCTCCGCTAACGGTCGTGATGCCAGGTGGAGAACTCATAGTTGAGTGGGATGGCGGGAAGACTGAAGGAAAAAAGGTGCAAGAGCCTAATGTCTACCTGAGTGGACCAACACAGGAGGTCTGCCAGGGAGAGATACTCTGCAGCGACTTTCGCAAACCGCTATAAAGGACCTCCCATTCGAATCACGCCCTTGAAGCTTACCCAGCAGCCTGATGCTCCGCATGTACTTTTTCCTCTACTCCATGGTCTAATTCCAACATGTTCAGACGTACTCAAAACCACAATCGCTCGCGGATCCCCGGCCGATTAATTCTCGCAGTTGTAATCGCCCTTATCTCAGTAGCCTCCTACATGTCTACATCGAGCAAGAATCCCGTAACGGGTGAAACTCAACGAGTTGCATTGAGCACAGACGAGGAGATTATCTTAGGTCTTCAGGCGCGTCCTGCGATGGCGCGTCAATTTGGCGGATTTGATCCAGACGCTGGAGCCCGGGAGAGAATTGATAGTATTGGGAAAAAACTTACCTCCGTAGGGTTTGCGCGGTCGACGCCTTATAAATTCGATTTCCATCTGCTTGCTGATCCCCAAACCGTCAATGCCTTTGCACTTCCTGGAGGGCAGATATTTATTACCCGCGCGCTCTACGATCAACTGAAAACAGAGGACCAATTAGCCGGTGTATTGGCCCACGAGATCGGTCACGTGGTAGAGCGCCATTCGGCTGAGCAGATGGCTAAGGCACAGTTAACATCGGGCCTGACAACGGCTGCCGTAGTCGCGACGTATGACCAAGATAGCGGAGCAAGTCGTGGTGCGGCTATGGCTGCTCTGGTTGGTCAGCTAGTGACGATGAAATTTGGTCGCGCAGATGAACTTGAATCCGACGAATGGGGAGTAAGGTTGACGTCTAAGGCTGGCTACGATCCGCGAGCGATGATCGATGTAATGGAGATTTTGGCGCGAGCAGCAGGCACCAACCGTCCGCCAGAGTTTCTCAGCACACATCCAACTTCAGAGAATCGCATTGCGCGAATTCGTGAGGCGATCGCGCGGAATTCCCCCGAGCAGGTGAGTGATAGTGCTAGTTGGTAGTGCATAGCGGTTTGCAAAAGTCGCGAGCGATATAATGGCTTTTGCAAACCGCTATAGATTCGCTGGAAGCGAATCAAATCAACAACATATAGCGATTAATTTCAAAAGGCTTGCCAATTTTATTAGCACCGACTTTTGATAATCGCTATAGGGAAGGTTGGAGAGCTAAATAGCTACCATGTCTACTGAACGCAAGCCCCTGTCCCCTGCATCAACTCGGTTATTCGACTACTCAAGTTTGCTAAAGCACCGCTCATGCAATTAGCCGTATCGCTTGCTTCACGACCGCTACACTCTTTTCGAATCTCGAAATCATTCTTTGTTCTGCTTAACTTGGATGCCGTATCAACGATCACTGCATGAGCCTGCAAGATCACCTGATCTGCTTCACGTTCAAAGCGAATAAATGAAACCCGTAGCTCAATCTTAGTGTCATTAACGCCCGGCTGTGGAAGGGCCATTACAGACAGCCCCTTACACTGTGCGCCGATATTGCTAATTAGTACCCTCGTAATATTGTCGGCAAGTGGCTCTGCCCAGCGCTCGGTTGTTGATACATTTAGCTCATTAGGATTAGGGCGCGTGACCAGTCCGAGGCGGTTTAGGTACTCAGGAACGGTGACGATCCTTACTCCTGCGCGCGTCCCGGACTCATTCTGTACCCTGTCTGCCGAGCTGTCTGCTGATGGGTTAGAAGTGACGCGCTGTTCAGGTGTGGGCGTTAATAGGTAAAAGTTGGTCGGAACGTTTGAACTACATCCAGGTATAGAAGCAGATAGAACTACAGCTAGCAAATAGCGATGTAAGATTGAGCACGATCGAAATTTCACGACGATTCCCCTTATTAGTTTCTGTGTCTATTACTCGCTTCCCTCAGCCTCCTTGCCAAAAAGCAAGGAATTTGGATGGCGGTCTAAATAATCTGAAAATGTACGCAAGGAACGCATTGAGTTGGTGAATGAATCAAGGGCGCCATCCATTCGAAACCTAAACAGAGAACCATCTGCAAGTAAGCCCTCAACATCTGCAAAGGCTTTCTCGGCGCTTGCACCGGCAGCGGCTGCAGATTCTGCGGCATCTTGTAGGCTTTGTGCAGTAGGTGCGGCATGCTCGTCGACGGTACTTAGAATTTTATTGACTTTCGTTATCGCATCATCGCTATTCTCCATCAAAGCCGAAAGCTTGACGAAGAACTGGCGTGCGTCTTCGTTATCTACAATCTTATTAATTGAAGTCAGAGCAGCCGCAAATTTATGGACAATATCCTTGATAGGAATACTTTCCAATGTTCGTGAGATCTCCTGTAACTGTGACCGGATGGTTGGAATCTCGGTATAGGGCTCATCGGTTCGTACTAAGTTTGGCTCGGAATCTGACGCGAAATCTAGGTTAACAAATAACAGGCCGGTAACGATACTTTGAGCTTGGAGCTGTGCTCTAAGCCCTTTTTTTATAAGAGCAGCAAGATACTCTTCTGTGCCACGATCCTTACGATCGCTAAACACGATCTGGTCGGGGTCGATCTCTACCAATACCGGAATGCTAAAGGAGAGTTCAGCTCGATTTCCCTGAAGCTTAATCTCAGAGACCTGTCCGATCTGAACACCACGAAAGGCAACAGGTGCACCAACGTCAAGACCATTCACAGAACCATCAAAGAACAGGATGCAAGTGATGGTAGATTTAAAGAGCTTGCCGCTGCCAAGAAGCAAAACTGCGATCACAACCAAAGCGCATGCTGAAATTACGAATAGTCCGATAGTGAAGGGGTTTGCTTGCTTACTCGAACTTATGCTCCTTGACCATTTGTTGAATCGTCCTCGGCACCACGCCGCAAAAATTTACTGACTATCGGATCTTTACATGAGCGCAGCAGGTCCTTTGGATCACCGGACGCTATCATGGTTTTACTTTCTGGGTCTAGAAATACAGAATTATCACCGATCGCAAAGATACTTGCGAGCTCATGAGTTACCACAACTATAGTAGCCCCGAGCGATTCCCGCAGCTCTAGAATTAGATTGTCGAGTAGTCGAGAGCTGATCGGGTCAAGGCCAGCAGAGGGCTCGTCAAAGAATAGGATCTCAGGGTCGAGAGCCATAGCACGGGCAAGGCCGGCACGCTTACACATCCCGCCACTAATTTCGGAGGGATAGTAATCTTCAAAGCCAGCTAATCCAACAAGGGCAAGTTTGAGCGAGGCGATCTCGCGAATGTTCTCCTCTGGCAGGCCACGATATTCGCGGATCGGTAGCGCAATATTTTCAGCCAACGTCATAGAGCTCCACAGTGCCCCACTCTGATATAGCACTCCACATTTACGTACTATTACGTCACGACGCTCCTGATCGGTGCCCCAAAAATCTTCATCGCGGAAGAGGATCTTCCCAGCTGTTGGTCGATTGAGTCCGACCAGGTGCTTCAGCAGGGTGCTTTTTCCACAACCACTTCCACCCATGATGATGAATATATCGCTCTCACGAATAGTGAAGGTTAGATCGCGCTGGATAAGATAGTCGCCGTACGCCATGCGCAAACCTTCAAGCCTGATGTGCGGTTTGCGTTGTGCTGGAGGAACGACGGTCATCTTTAAAAGTCCTTTGCTATTACAGGCCTATAATATTAGTGACTACAGCAAACACGGCGTCGGTAACTACGATTAGCACAATCGCTAAAACTACTGCTGAGGTGGCGGCCTCGCCTACAGCCGATGCGGAGCGCCCGGATTGCATGCCGCGCATGCAACCGGCAATAGCGACAAGGACGCCAAACACGGCGCTCTTAACCACCCCTATCGCACAGTCACTAAGTGTGATCGCGCTTAAAGTTTGATCCCAGTATAGAGTCGGAGAGATCCCTAGAGTGGCGACGCCGATCACGCCACCGCCAATGATTCCCATAATATCGGCAAATATACATAGCAGGGGCATCATCAGTATTAAAGCCAGGGCTCGTGGCAGTACCAGAAAATCCATAGGCTGAATTCCAAGGGTTTTCAGTGCGTCAATCTCTTCGTTAACCTGCATTGTTCCAAGCTGGGCCGCGAAGGCTGCACCGGTACGACCAGCGATAATAATTCCGGCCATAATCGCACCCATCTCCCGGACCATCGCAATTCCGACTAGATTAGCCACATAGAGCTGTGCACCAAACTGCTCAAGCTGTACTGCGCCGATAAAAGCCAGAATTAAGCCAACAAGGGTGCTAATCAGGATCACGATTGGCAGCGCTTGCGGACCACACTCATCGATTGTTAGGTATAGATCGCTACGCTGAAATCGGGCCTTGCCTCGAACAAAGCGCCATAGCGAGAGGGTTAGCTCGCCGACAAACGCGATCGCCGACTCAAACTCTGCCCAGAGCGCAATAGCCCCTTTGCCGACCTTTGCTATAGTTGGATCCACCACCGCTGTACGCCGAGCTCCCTTGCGTTCGGTAACTGTTGTTGCCAGATTAAGTAGCCGCGCAGCTCCCTCAGGCAGGCTACTACTATTAAGTTGAATGCTATTTTTGGTACAGCGATCGGCCAGGGCTTTAAGGGTTACGAGAAATCCGGTATCCCACTGAGTAACACCCGTACCGTCTAGAATAATAGAGTTTGGTGTTTGGCGAGCATCAAGTGCGGTACGCAGTGCCTTATGTTGAGCGAGCGCCCCCAGGGCGGTCCAAGCACCGGTAAATCGCACCGACAAATACTCCAGAGTCATTGGACTCAAGTGCAAAAGCGGGCTGATCAGATGGGGGCGTGCCCACGAGGGATCCTTGTTGGGAGTACAATCTTGGTTACGGAAGCGGGGTTAGGGTAGCGCAATTTAGGAATTTTGTAACTGGTCAGCATGTTTTAACGAACTAACCTAATTTGGTGATTATCCTGGATGTTTACGCCTTTTTTAACTTTCAGATCTTTCTTGTCAGCCCCTGGTCGGGGCAGTCAATTTTTGACCAGTTACTTGTTGTCCCTCCGGGGGCGCCTTCGGCGAATAAAAAGGCACCCAATCTGTTAATTTGCGACGATTTTTGCACCCCCCGTGAATAACGCTTACATTTTTTAAGTGCTGAACAGTTACACCGAGTAGTTGATTTTACTCCCCAGCAACCCTCTCCAGCCCGCGCCGCAGTAACTCAATATCACCCTCAATCTGTGACGGAGTTGGGGACTGATAGATCCGCTCATCAGGATGAATAGACTGAAACCCGAGCCCCTGCCACTCGGCGCGCCAAAGGGCAAAAAATCGTAGCTGCTGAATATTTGCGCGATCAATCACCCCACCGATCTCTTCAAACGATAGGCGTTCTTGGGGCACTTCGTCTGGGTAGGCGAACCCAATCCCATCAAGTGATAGGCCGTCCCCGGCTGCTAATTCAGAGAGCCTGAGTGGCTCATGAAGCTCTAATCCAAAACCCATGCGATCCTCATCGTTCCCAGGGAAACAACCTCCGCATGGGTTTCGCATGTAATCGACCGACTCACCGAGGATGCTATTCGTAAGTGCCTGCATAGCGGCAAACGAATCGCGTTGAAGATTGTCTTCTAACATTACAACAGCAATGGTGCTGTGCGGTCCGCTGCGTTGGGCATTCAACTCAACAATTGGACGTAGCGTTTGAACAAGCGCGGTGAAACTGTTCCGAATGTCTACATCTGTTTGAATCATCTCGCGGAACCAGGTGGGGTTGATTAGATTAAAACCAGCTTCAATCGGAGTAGTATCATACCGGCGCATCGTTGGACCGTTGGAAAGATAGAGCGTTAGTAGAAGTCGGCGGTCATCTACCGTAAGGCGCTGGACGACCTGAGCCAGGTACTCTAGGTTGATGCCAAACGTGCCATCAACGAGTACTCCAAGATAAAGGTCGCTGAGCTCACTCTGGAGAAGTGTTGCAATCCGCCCCTCGGTCATAGCGCGCGCCGCCGGATGCATTAAAGCTAGAAGGGTATATCCACGGAACTGACCCCCAACTCGCGCAAGCGATGGGTCTTGGGTCGGTGTAGGCTCAGGTGCTGGCGTCGGCGTTTTAGCCTTTAAGGATTGGCTCTCATTAGCTGAACCATAATCGCGTAGTCCAGTTATTCTTCCACTAGGAGTGGAGCTGCCAGCTAGTTCGCGTAGTGCTGCCAGCTCATCTTTGCCGGGATCTCTGGAAACTTGCTCCGGCAACGTAACACTATTGATCGGGGTTCGTCTTGGCCCTGGAGATCTAGAATCAGATTCAAGAATCTGGTCAAGCACAGATTGTGACAATGTCCCATCACCCGGTAGGGCTGTTGCAGCGATCTGAATCGCCTCTAGCGTTGCACCCCCAGGTAAAACGGGCTGATCAATCATTCTTTCTGACAAAACTTCTGGCAGAACTAGTGGTTGAAATTGCGGACTATACTGGATGGTTGGACGGGGTGTCGCGACGGTCTGCGCGGACCTAGAGGTGGGCAGCTCAGAATCCATACCAACCGCTAATGCGATTGAGATCGCAACAGATGGAGCTAAGAAGATAATCGTGGTGCGTGAGCGCATGAGAGTTACTTGGGCATTGTAGCAGGATTATCGCAAGTCGGTAGAAATAGAGAGTCGGTAAACAGGGCACAAAAAAAGGACGTTGCCCCTATCGGGGCAACGTCCTATCAAGTATTGGTAGGCTAAAATTACAGAACTACCTGCGACTCAACGCATCTCTTGAACTTTTTCAATGCCTGCGCTTTCTTCTTTGCAGCAATCTTCCCGTTAGCTACAGTCTTCTTTGCTTCCTTTGCCGCCTTCTTAATTGTCTTGTTCTCACAGGACTTGACGACCACTGCAGTCTCCTTTGAAGGAGCTGCAACTTCGGGAGCAACCGCAACATCTACTGTACCAGCAGCGATCTCTACTACACTCGGCATCTCTGCGCCGTTGCTAGCATCCTCGCCACCAGTCACTGGGCCAGTCATTGGTGCGGCAGGGGTCCCAGCACAATCACCAAAGTTCGATAACAAGATCTCTAGATCGGCACCCTCGACAGTCCCATTTGCATTTAGATCAGCCACAAGCGAGTTTGTTCCCCAATCCGACAACATGATTCCAAGGTCTTGACCGCTGACCTTGAAATCCAGATTAAGGTCGCCCTGGCACATTGCGCTACCAAATAAGACCAGGCCTGGAGTTAGAATCATTTCGTCGAATGCGGTTACAAGACCGCCGACCGCCACTCCGAGGTGGGAGTAGACCGATCCGGGTAGAGGCACACCGCTGCCAGGTGTTACAATGGGAGCTTGACCGAGAAAGAACGTTGTTACCGCCGTGCCAGCGCCTGTTGTCCCCATAATGAAGGGGCACCAACTAATAGGTGCGACAGCCCCGGAATCGGCAAACATAAAGTTCATTACGCCACCCGCAGCTCCCTGTGGTCCACACTGAATCACTCCGCCGTCCGCTGAGGCGATGAGCTTCATTGTTAAGATCCCATCAGCCTCTAGATCCTTTAATGAGCCCAAGACGGGAAATGAAAACTGTAATTCAAAGGCCCGAGTAGTAGCTGTTTGGTTTACTACACGAATAGCCGACCCCTGGGTGCCATTCTGCAACTTCATGAGAGTCGCCTTGGTAGGCAAGCTGGAATTTGGATTGGCAAGCGTAAATCGAAGTAGCCAACTAATTAGGTAAACTAATTAGGTAGCCATCACCCTGGTAAGATCCACTGTAGTCCTGAACTGGCAGTACCGCGCCATTTGCCGGCGGGGTGCCGATCGGAATCTCAATCGTCTCATCGCCATCAATCGTCAAAAATAGGCTCTGAGCCAATGCCGGCGAGGGAAGAAAGAGAGCTGCTAACGCCAAGTTAAGGGCGGCAAGTCCAGAAAATTTACAACTCATTAATCGATTCATTACGTTACTCCTTTAAAATACAGCCAAACATCCCAACATGGGACGTTAAAGCAAGCTCTTGGTGAATAATCCTTATTATTCAGATAGTTAGAGTGAAACAATCGGAATCGATCGATTACGGAACTACCCGAAACAACACACAGTGTCCCTACAGGTAAAAAATGTGCCACATGATTAGTATGAAATTCTTGTAGATGTCACTGATTCTGGGAGGCTTTTCTAGGAAAATTTGTGAGCGGTAAACGGAGATGTAGCGGTTTGCAAAAGCTATTATATCGCTCGTGACTTTTGCAAACCGCTATAGCAGGGGTGAGGGTGTCGGCCAATTCAATTCGAGTCACGCTGCTTTCTCAGTAGAAAATATAGCTGTCCCTGCTGGCGCATCGCGCCGGAGATCAGTTCGCTCTCTGGTCCCGCCCCACAGAATAGGTCAACACGGGCAGGCCCCTTAATTGCTCCACCGGTGTCCTGGTTCATGACAAGGCGCACAAATGGCTGCCAGCCAATGATCTTTCCGTTAGCATCAATCTGCGGCTTCTCAGTGATAATCAGAGCTAATGCGCCGTTAGGAAAGAGTGCCGAATCGGTGGCGATACTGCGACCAGCGGTCACCACTTCATCTAGACTTCCGCGCGGCCCCTCAGATACTTCGCGAAAGAATACATAGCTTGGATTATACGTCAGAATCTCCTGCTGTTCCTTTGGGTGTGCGTGGAGATACTTAATGATCGATTGCATGCTGACGTTGTCTCTAGTCAGGATACCCTTATCGATTAGGAGGCGACCAATTGCGCGGTAGGCATGCCCGTTGCTGTCAGTGTAACCAACCTGGATCTCGCCCCCTTCGGCAAGCCGTACAACGGCCGATCCCTGAATCTGAAGAAAGAAAAGCGCAATTGGATCCTCAAGCCAGACTAACTCATACTCCTTGTCTTTGAGTGCTCCCTCAAAATCGATCTCCTCGCGAGAGTAATAGGGAACAATCGTCTTTTTCGGGGTAATTCGCGCGCGGACAAACTCCGGGAGGTCGGGGCGCGGGGCACTGAAAAACGATCGTAGTTCAATGCGTAGCAGGTCATCCGGTTTGCGATAAAGTGGATAGCGATAGCGATCGCTGCGGGTGCGTGAACCTGAAACCTGGGCTTGATAATATCCGGTAAAGAGTACGCTCGGTGTGTTAGATTGCAGAAATTCAAAGTTTTGGAGCAAATAGTCAAAAAATTCTTGACTGAGCCCAAGCTTGCGGAGATTTGCTTGTACATCGACTAGAGAATCTCGTACCTCGGACACCGGTACTAGACGTTCTCCGTAGTTCTGCACAGATTTGGGATTGGCGACCAATCGCCGCTCATAATAGGAAAGGCTTGCGGCGATAGCGGTTAGCAGGGAATCAGCGGTCATATCGTCGGCCAGTCTTGGAACTAACTGGGCTGGAACTAAAGAATCCTGAGCCGTAATTGGCGGAGGAGAGATTAATGGGGGGACAGGTGGCTGTGGCAACGGTTTTGATATAAGTAGCTGATACCCTATAAAACACATGACCGCGAACGGCAGTAGCATCTGCCATGAGAGCTTTGGTGTATTTGGGCCTGCTAAACTCTCCATGTTAGTCCAATTCTAAAAGCTGTCGCAGTTCAAAACGCACTGCTATAGTCCCGGCGCGCTACAAGGAACATTTAGGATTTAGGATAGAAGGGAACGCTTATGAACACCACCAACAAAAATATCACCTTTATGGGTAATGCTCTAACGGTCGAGGGGAACGTTGTTAAGGTTGGCGACCGGGCTCCGGATTTCAAACTGGTTGGCCTGGATATGAAAGATTTAGATTGGAGTGCATACGCTGACAAGGTGTTAATAATTTCGGTTGTTCCAAGCCTGGATACCCCGACCTGTCAGGTTCAAACCAAGCGTTTTAATCAGGAGGCCGCGGGGCTTTCTGGTGACGTGGTGATCCTGACTGTTAGTCTTGATCTGCCGTTTGCTCAAAAACGTTGGTGTGGCGCAGAGGGAATCGCGCGCGTAGTTGCTGCTAGTGACTATAAGTACCGTACTTTTGGCAGTTCTTATGGCTGTTACATCCAGGAGATGGGATTGTTGGCGCGCGCAGTATTTGTGGTTGCAAAGGACCGCACAGTGCGTCACGTAGAGTACGTTACCGCAATCAGCGACGAACCGAATTACGATGCAGCATTGAAGGCAGTGTCAGCAATTCTCGGGTAAGCGCTCAGGGAGAACCCCGCTAGATGCACATCTCTGACGAAGACATCGTTGCCCGTGTTACCGCTGGCGAGCCGCGCGCGATCGCTCGACTAATAACTTTAGTCGAGAACCGCGTGCCGCGTGGCCGTACAATTCTGGCACGACTTTTCTCGCGTACAGGTCGAGCGCAGGTGATCGGCGTTACGGGCTCGCCCGGGGCTGGGAAATCAACTTTAGTTGATCAGCTCGCCCTGGTGTTACACAAGCAGGGCAAGCGGGTGGCGATCTTGGCGATCGATCCGACAAGCCCCTTTTCAGGCGGGGCGGTATTGGGAGATCGCATTCGAATGAGTGCGGTGGCGGAGCATGCGGCGATCTTTATTCGCAGTATGGCAACCCGTGGGTCACTTGGTGGAACCTCGCGAGCGACCCTCGATGCAGTGCGCGTGCTCGATGCAGCCGGATTTGATTTTATCTTTGTTGAGACGGTAGGCGTTGGTCAGGCCGAGGTTGACATCATTAAGACTGCTGATTCCTGCTTAGTGGTATTAGTTCCGGGAATGGGAGATAGCGTGCAGGCGATCAAGGCTGGAATCTTAGAGATCGCAGATCTATTTATCATAAATAAGGCCGACCGCGACGGCGCTGACATGCTTCAGAAAGATCTGCGAGTATTGCTATCGCTCGCCGAATACGGACCAACCGATTGGGAGCCGCCAATCCTTCGGACGGTAGCAACAACTGGCAGCGGAGCCGCCGAAGTTATTGTTGAGGCCGTACGTCATGGTGATTGGCTCAAGACGACCCAGGAAGGCCGAAAGCGTAAACTTCGAATGCTTAAGGAATCGATAATCAATATGGCATCGGGATTGCTGCTTGAACGGATGCTAAGTGCAACCGAGGCAACCCTTGATCAGAAGGTTCTAGAGTGTTTTGAGCACAAAACCGACCCCTTCTCTGCGGTGGAGTATCTGGTTGAAGCTTTGCAATCAAGGACGATAAAGCCTCTTTAGTAGCTCCCAGTACAGGTCGATAGTAATTATATAGTAAGCAGAACTATATAGCGATTAATCGTTATAACCACCCCCGCACTGTCGCTCGCCCCCAGAAATTACAAGTAATGAACCCGCTTGTTTAGACTGGCTGCGATGTACGATCTATTGACCGACCATCTTTTGGCACTTTGTGCGCTTGTTGCGGCGGTAGCGGCGCTGGTGCGTTCGTGGTTGGACCATAAGGTTTTGCAAAGACGCCTTGAGGTAGCAGAAGCCGACTCTCACGCACTACAAAATGCAATGCATCAGCGCGGGTTACTCGCTAGCGAGATCGCGCATGAAGTAAAAAACCCAATTACAGCGATTCTGTGCTCGGCCGAGGCGCTAAACTTAATGCTCTACGATCGATTGGAGCCTGAGCATCGCCTATCACTGCGCTACATAAAGGAGTACGGAGACAACCTACTTCGGCTAGTAAGCGATTTTCTTGATCTCAGCCGTGCCGAGGCCGGAATGTTGCAACCTGAGCCTACACGGTTAGAGGTTGCAGCGGTTGTGCGTTCGATCACCGGGTTGCTGCAAGCTGCCGCGATGGCCAAGGGTGTTTCAGTTACCTGTGATATCGGTACTGCGACGCACTACGCAATGGTCGACCAGCGCCATATAAAGCAGGTGATCTTCAATCTGCTACACAACGCAATTAAGTTTACTCCACGTAATGGCGCGGTAGTTGTTTCAATCCTAAGGCGTGAACAGAAACCGAATCTTAGTGAGCTTGCGATCGGTATTAGTGATAGTGGAGTGGGAATTTTACCAGAGAATCTGCAGCGATTGTTTGATCCGTATGTTCGCGGCGCTGGCAATGAGAGCGCAACTGATGTAGGGACTGGATTGGGTCTGGCATTATGCAAGGTATTGGTTGAACGAGCCGGCGGTACAATTGAAGTCCATAGCGAACCCGGTAAAGGGAGTGAATTTTGCGTGGTATTACCAGTCGATCAGAGCGTGACTGCCAATGTTGTTAGTCCGCAAGTGGCGACAAGCGCAATGCTGATCGCCGATCGGCCGCTAAAGGGCAAGCAGATTTTGCTGGTAGATAATGAACGGGGCACACGCGATTCGGTGGCAGCGCTAATCTCGGCCTGGGGCGGAATGGTTGAGGGGGTAGAGCAGGCAGCAACCGCGGTAGATCTTATGCACCGGCAACATTTTGATGCGGTTGTCGTGGCCGAGAATCAGTCGCTACCCGATGTCCGATCGCTACTCGCCGCAGCCAATGGGCAATCCCCGGTAATTATCGCTGGAGATCAGAACGCGAGCACGGCGGTAGCCTGCGGTGCACAATCAATTGAGTCTCCGCTTAATGGCAGAGTGCTGCTTGAATCGTTTGAGAGATTGATTAGACCTAAGCAATAGCTAGATCTGTGACATATCACCAAAATATGTGACACTGCTCCCAATGAGTGAGCAGAATCCCTGGAAGACATTAGCAACCCGAACGGTTTATCAAAACGCATGGATCCATGTGCGCGAGGACCAAGTATTGTGTCCCGATGGATCGCCAGGAATTTACGGTGTAGTCGAATCGCGATTGGCATGTGGAGCTGTGGCATTGACTGCTAACGATGAATTGGTTCTGGTAGGCCAGTATCGATACCCGACAAACCACTACTCATGGGAAATTATCGAGGGCGGAGCAGAAGAAGGCGAAGATGGCCTTGCTGCAGCAAAGCGCGAGTTGCGCGAAGAGGCAGGAATTGTAGCGGCAAGTTGGGAGCGATTGGGTCCGCCATTCCATCTTTCGAATTGCCATTCGTCTGAGCGAGCCGAGCTATACCTGGCGCGAAATCTTACCGAGATAACATCAGCTCCGGAACATACAGAGGTGTTACAAATCGCGCGTGCGCCGATACCAGAGGTATTGAAGCGCATTGAAACAGGCGAGATAACTGATTCGATGACGATCATTGCAGTTCAGCGTCTTGTGTTGAGCAGAGACCTATTGAGAAAGCCGGAGCTTGCATGACAAGTGCCCCAGCGATGACCCCACAGCAGCAAAGATTCTCCGATCCAACTCGCTCTGGGTTGGCACTTTATCGTGAATTAGTCGTGGGGGATGGATCGTGGTTTGAATTTGGGATGTATGAAGCGACGCAGCTTCTACTCTCTGGACTTCCGGGAGTTGTTGGGCTCGGACTACGCGCGGCAATTTATCCAAAACTGCTTGGAAAATGTGGCCGTCGCCCAGCATTTGGGCGCTCAGTCGTTTTGCGCAGGCCCTCTGCAATCACGCTTGGAGAAGGCGTGGTGGTTGATGATTTTGCAGTGCTTGATGTACGCGGTGCGAACGGAAGCATTAAATTGGGAGATCGAGTTTCGATCGGGCGATTTACGACGATTGCTGCAAAAGGCGGCGATCTTCAGTTGGCCGATGGAGTGAATATCGGTTCATATTGCAGAGTTGCTACACAGTCGCGCATTGCAATTGGATCCAGCACTTTGATCGCAGCTTACTGTTATATCGGCCCAGGAAATCATCAGATCACCGCTGACACTAAACCTTTAATTGAGAGTGAGATGGAGAATCGCGGAGGTGTTGTGATCGGTGATCACTGTTGGATCGGGGCGCACACCACGATCATGGATGGTGTAATTATCGGTGCCGGAGCGATCGTCGGAGCGCACTCACTGGTACGTGAGAATGTACCGGCCGCGGCCGTGGTTGCGGGGGTTCCGGCCAGAATTATTCGCACGGCACCGCTTTCAGTTATAACTATTTGAAACTACAGCGAATAATAGACCTTTGACAGAATCCACTGAAAGTTCGAGACTCTCGTTCGGCAGGCAAGGTTTGTTTCTATTGGTTAGAATCCATACCGCGCCGGCCGAGCTTTGTTGGTTAACCTTTTAGCGTCTTTGGGACGAATCACTAGGGGTTAGATTCAAAAGCTCGCTTGAACGTTAATTAATTGAAGAGAGGATTTCATGCGCAAACTAGCGATAGTAGCAGCAAGTTTGGTGTTGTTTCCAGCAATTTCTCAGGCCAAAACGCTTGAGGACCTGTTGGTAGAGAAGGGAGTGATCACTCGTGGCGAAGCTTCGAGTGCGTCGATGGGCGGTGGAAGCAAGGTGTACTGGAATGGTGGTACACGCTTGGAGTTCCCTGACAACGGCTTCACGACTCAGATCAACACCCAGATTCAGACTCGGTATACATTTACCGACGCTGATGAAGATGCCGGTGATAGAAACACATCGAGCTTCGACGTTGTCCGTGCGCGTTTGGCCATTTCGGGAACAGCATTGAATAATGAGTTCTCGTACATGTTGCAGACCGACATGGTAGGTTCGGAGAATGATGGAAGTCGTTCGCCAGAATTGAAGGATGCCTGGATTCAGTGGAATGCATGTGATTGGGCAAGTGCAAGAATGGGTCAGTTCAAGACCGCAATCTCGCGTCAGTTCAATACATCATCTACTAAGTTACAGTTTGCGGACCGTTCGACGGCCTCAAACACCTTTGACCTTGGTCGTCAACAGGGAGCCGCTGGAAAGTGGAACCTATTGAATGACAAGTTGGTGATGACTGCTGGTATCTTCAACGGTCAGAGCACTGGAGAAGGTGATAACAGGTCCGGTAAGGACAACCTAATGACAGGTGTTGTTTCAGCCCGCTACCAAGCGATGGGTGAAATGGATGCCTTCGAAGAGGGTGACGTAAACTACACTGAGAAAGCTGCATTGAATTTTGGTGCTGCTTTTGCCGGTGGCCAGAGCCATCAGGAAGTTGCGATTGGTGGTGCTGAAGATAAAGTTGATAATTATCACCTCAGCGTAGATGCGAACTTCAAACTGAAGGGCATCAGCGTCAACGGTGAGTTCTTCTGGCAGGAATTGAATCCAGACGGAGATGGCGAAAAGGTCGATCCAAATGGTTTCTATGTTCAGGCCGGTTACTTCCTAACACCTAAGAAGTGGGAGCTTGCTGCTCGCTTCTCGATGGTTGACTGTAAGGATGGTGAAGCCGCTGTTGTGAACCCAGATTGTGCTGGCTCGGATCAGTTGGACGAGTCCACTGCTGGTATTAACTACTACTGGTGGAAGCATAACTTGAAGGCTCAGTTCAACTTCGTCACCCAGAATGCTCAAGGAGTATCTGGTGGTGAGGACAGCAGAACAGACCGTTGGTTATTTCAGTTGAGCAGCTACTTCTAAGTTAATTTAGAGGTTAGTAGCTTAATTTGAGTAGACCTTCTGCAGTTTTACTGACTGCATAATTGAAGGTGCCGAAATGGAAAGGGGGGTGCTCGAAAGAGTGCCCCCTTTTTCTTTGAGACAGCTAGTTTTATTCTGAACCAATGAGTGACTCGACTCTGCCCCAGTTACCGCCCGATCGACCCAGCGCTACGCGAGCGCGGGTGGCGTTAAGTTATGCAATAGCTACAGCCAGGCAGCAGGCTGTAGTAGCGCGTGCCGCACCACGTTGGCAGCAGGTTCTGGCGGTAGGATTATTAGTAATCTTGATCTCCTCTAGTTCACTACTGTGGCTTGCGCTGCGGGATAGTTTTCCAGCTCTGGCACCAGGTGCTTACGCTGGTGTTATTGAGAGTATCTTTGCCAAAGTTGATCAGACCAGGATCTACGTTGAACGCGCTGCGGAGAGTAACGCGCTGTTTACAATCGTTCTACGCGAAGGTTGGACGCCGCAACTAGTATCAGCTCAGATCGTTGCCGGTGATGGCACGGTTAGCTCATTACCGCTATCAGTGGTCGCGCCGGGCCATCAACTTAAATTAGTTGGCAGCTCGATCGGAGACGATTCATATGCTGGGACAGTTCAGGATCTTGCGACAGGACGTACTGGAACATGGACCTTGCGCGAGCTGCGTGATCAACCCTCTATTGTTGATCAGGCTCAGCTTAAACAGTTTCTAGGGCTTGAAATCGAGCTTGAAGCGGCACAGGTTCAACTTGTTATGGCGCAAAGTGAACGTGAAAAATTAGAGGGTGAGTTGGCCAAGTTGCGCGAGTTTGTTACCGACAGTCGTGCCCTCAAGTCTAGGTCAGAGCAGAAATTTGCGCGCGAAGGTGAGTTGTTGGAACAATCTAAACAGCGATTAAAGGCGGCGCAAAACGACGCTAAGTTACTAGAATCGAAGTTAGCACTGGTAGAGCGATTGACGCCTATGGGACGCCTTGTGTTGCAATCCCGTGAATCACTAGAGCGCGACGCGCGGTGGTTTGATGCCGTTATGAAACTTCGAAAGGCAGAGCTTGCGGGAGATGCGCCGTGAGAATATTGAGCGTAGTGCGTACAATATTGATAGTAATTCTTCTGGGACTTTGCAGATCAATTTCGCATGCGGATTTCCGGGCAGGCACTGGCGTTTTAGTCATTGAGCACACGATCTCCCTGGCCTTTGAACCTCAGGAAGTCGTCTTTCTGGTTGAAAGGGCAGACGCAATTGTAGGGGCCGGAGCGCTTGAACGGGTTCGAGGTCTAGGTGTGTTGGCGGATATAACCCCAGCGGAGCAAGATCCCGGCACATCGCCGCAGAAAAGACGGTGGCTACTCGGGGCACCATTTCAGCCGCAAGCAGGAGTTTTGCAGGTGCAGTATTCAATATTAATCGCCGGTACCGCTAATCGCTATGAGTTTGTGCCGTCAATTACAATGCACATCGCCGATCTGCCGCCGTGGTGGGCAAGTTCGGCCCAACTTAATATTGCGGGTTTGCCGATTGATCAGGTTCGAGCGCAGCTCTTACTGACAAAGGAGAGGATTAAGGCTGAGCAGAAAAAGCGCAAGGTAGCTGTAAATGAATTGGAGAAGATTCGTATGGATGCCGAAGTTATCGGCAACTTTGCTAAGATCCTGGAGCTACGCAGCGAGCGCAATAGATTGGATGCGGAGGCTGCTGCAAGTGAAGTTTATGCCGCGAGCCTGAAGCGTTCACTCGAGCGCGCAAAATCTCCAGCGACCCCAAGTAACTTTCCGCGTCGTGAATTGCAGCTAACCCAACAGATCGCGGAGTTAGTACGAGTTACTAAACAGTTGCAGGATCGGCGTTAGGAATATGGCTCGATTACTTAATATCTTGCTTCTGTTTATCGTAATCGGTCTGTCAGCCTGGATTGTTAGTCTGCAAGCTCAGGTGCGAGAATTGACCCAGAAAGTTGGAGTGCCGACCGCGACCGATGCTGGCGTACAATTTACGTCAGAAAGTGTTGTGTCCAAGTCTGTCTCACACGTCGCAGAGCCGGTGTTGAAGTCGGCAATTGATAGTGCCGAGGCAAGTTCGCAAGTTGCGTCAGATGTAGGACGCGCGGTTACCTGGCGCGTTGAATGGCAGCTTGGCGAGATCGAGAAGCAGCTGGCGCTAGATGATACCCAGCGCGCCGCACTGCGCGAACAGTTACAGAGTGATTTTACAGACCAGCAATCGGCGGCTAAGGGGGAGCCAGATGGTTATGATGAAAACGCCGCGATTCTGGCAGTGGTTGGAGAGGATCGTGCACAAGAGTACCGGCAGGCGGTAGTCCGTGCGCGCACAGCCCGCGAGGAGAAGGAGCTAGAGAGCGAGCTCTTTACGCTATCGCGCAAACTGGGACTGAGCTTAGCTCAAGAGGAGCAGCTTAATGGGGCTCTAATAGCCGTTAATCAGGCGACACAACCGATTCGCGAACAGATCGCAATTCGCATGCGCGCAGCGATGCGCAGCCACTCGGGGGCAAGTAGTGATAATGAATCGCTGCAGGCACGCTATGATGAGATTACGGCACTAAACGAGCAGTTGGATTCGGCTAGGGTAGAGGCCCTAAAGGCGCAGATGCAGGGGAAGCTAACGGACCAACAGATGAATGCTTTGATGGGGGAGTAAAGCAGCAGTGTTGATCGGTTCGTTCTTCCCACCACACAATATTAGAGACCTTGCAGGTTGCTATTTCCGCTGGAGTTCAGATCTTCTGCCCCGCCCAGGCCGCTTGCTAATCGCAGCATTGGCTCTACTGATACTCTGCTATTCTTCCGCAGCAACAGCCCAATCCAAGCGATCCGAGTGGTGGCGTGGAACCTTCTCGCAACAAGGGATCATGTCCTGGAGCGGTACGATAATTATCGGTTTTACATTTGATCCCGAGGGCGATTATCCCCAGAAAGTCGCAGTCGTGACTATTTGGCCGGAGCTGGGCAACGCGACGGTTGCTGGCGAAGGGATCTTTGTTAGTGAAAATAAGGTCAAGTGGAGGGAGCGCAGCTGTATGCGAGGGGACTGTTCCAAGAAGGTCCTGGGAGGTGATTTTGAGGCTAAAATTGATCGAGAGCGCACGAAATTGGTTGGGAGTGCCTCCGGAGTACTGGGATTAAAGGGAGAGTTTGAGCTTGGTCGGGAGCGCAGCTTGGAGAGTCCTTGAGTATTCGACCTGGAGATTTCGCCCGGACACACGCTTTGCTATGGGAGGTTCGAAATAACCTTGGAGTAACTGGTCAGCATATTTTAACCTAGAAAGCGCAGTAGAATCGTAGCGAGGTGACCGAGATGCGTGATATTCTTAATGTTCTTCGACGAAATTGGCACGGAACCCTAGCACCGCTATCGGGAGGCGCGGGGAAGTGAACATCGTGAGCGACCGTAAGCGCCTAATGTAACAATAAAGGCGCGAGCCAGCGAGCGATTTTACAACTAGTACCAATTTCTAGAAAACGTCAAAAAGATCAGGCAGATCGGCCTCCGTAGCAGATTCTACTGCGGATTCTAGGATGAAGGACGATGGTAAGTTTTCCTACCATGTTGCAGACCTCTGGCTAGCGAATTAGCATCTTGATCTGACTAACTAACTTAGCTAACATTAAAATATGAAGAAAGTAACGATCCACAAAGCTAAAACTGAGCTCTCCAAGCTTCTCAAACTTGCTGCCGATGGTGAAGACGTTGTAATCGCCAACAGGGACCAGCCTCTTGTGAGACTGACTCTGATTAAACCATCCAAGCGTAAGTTTGGCATATTTGACGGTCAGGGTTGGATTGCGGATGATTTTGACGCACCTCTAAAGGACTTTGAGGAGTATTCGTGACTCACTCCTACCTGGTCGACACCCATATTTTTCTATGGGCCAGCCTGTCGAGTGAGAAGCTATCAGCTCGTGCCAAGAAGGTCATGGCGGACAATCAATCCACATTGCACATAAGCGTCGCTTCGCTGTGGGAGATCTCGATTAAGAAGGGACTAGGGAAAATTCGATTACCGGTCTCATTGCGAGAGTTCGTCGATCGTAGCGTTGCAGAATTGGGACTGAGCATTCTAAATACGACGATGTCGCACGTGCTTGAAGTCGAGCATCTGCCACGACACCATGGCGACCCATTTGATAGATTGTTAATCGCACAGAGCAAACTGGAGAACTACGCTCTAATAAGTAGCGACAAACAGTTTGACGCCTATGGGGTAAAGCGAATCTGGTAGTGCAAGCACCTGTTGCGTTTTTCATCTCAGATCTGCCCCAACATATACGCAACAAAATCATGCGCCTGATCTGAAGCGCGGGGTAGAAATGACGTGAAATCAATATGTGCTGAGCCGTCAGCGCGATCTGAGATCGTTCTAGAGATAAGCCACGGAACCCTGTTGATCTCTGCGACAAGCGCAACACTCGCCCCCTCCATCTCAACGGCATCACCAGCTAATTCAGCAAACGCCTTGGCGTGCCCCGAACGGTGTGATGCTGTAATAAACTGGTCGCCGGTCAGAATCCTGCCGGTAGCAAGTTTACCAGTGCGGGGACTGAATCTGCAGGCGATCTCCAGAAGCCGTTCATCCGAGTGGATAAATCTATAGTTTGTATAGGGCACCATCCCACGGTGTCCCGTCCTGACCTGAGTCTACACCTAACGCCTAGAAAAGGATGAATGTGTAGAGATGGAAAACGTAAGAATGAGCTATGGTCCTGAGGTTAAACGAGCGATAGTTGAGGAGCTTGAGAGCGGTATCATATCGATAAGGGAGGCTCGACGATTTTCTCCACCCCAACTTTCTCTCGACGATTTTCTCGACGATTTTCTCCACCCCAACTTTCACGATTTTCTCCACCCCAACTTTCTCAAAATTTGAATACCCATCGCCATATGGCCCTGATCTTTGAATGGAAAAATCATCAAGGAACTCAACCTGATACGTTACGAAGCAGAATGGCAAAGTTCGCAAAGTTGGGGTGGAGAAAATTTACCTGACCCTGATCTTTGAATGGAAAAATCATCAAGGAACTCAACCTGATACGTTACGAAGCAGAATGGCAAAGTTCGCAAAGTTGGGGTGGAGAAAATTTACCAGGGGTGGCGAAAATTTACCAGATGGCAAAGTTCGCAAAGTTGGGGTGGAGAAAATTTACCAAGAAAATTTACCAGGAGAAAATTTACCAATAAAATTGGCAAGCCTTTTGATATTAATCGCTATAGGTTGCTGTTTTGATTCGCTTTCGCGAAGCTATAGCGGTTTGCAAAAGCTATTATATCGCTCGCGACTTTTGCAAACCGCTATATGCCATATAATGATATCTTGCCTAATTCTGCACATTACATATAATTGTAATATATAGAACTATGAACTTCCGAACCTTCAAAGCCAAATACCGCCGATACCCTGTTATCAGGAGCACATACTTCGCTTTGGAAGATAAGCCTGACTATATTCGGCGCTTGGTCTCCGAATGGCTGAAAAAAAAATGGCTCCTTGAACTACGGCGAGGGGTTTACCTAATCAACGATGAAGATATACTTAGTAACATTGAGCGATTCAACATCGCGAACCTACTCTATGAACCATCATATGTAAGCCTTGAATCGGCGCTTTCATTTCACGGCCTGATTCCTGAGGGTGTTACGCAGGTTACTTCTGTATGCACACGCAAAACAGCACGCTTTTCGAATGTGCTTGGAACTTTTACTTATTCGAATATCAAGGAGGATCTTCTTTGGGGCTATTCGGAACAGAAACTTGGCAAAGTGGAAGCCCTCTTGGCTACGCCTGAGAAAGCTATCTTAGATATGGTTTACTTCAGGAAGGGTGAAGTCAACAGCGCCGAAGAGCTGATTGAGTCTTTTAGACTTGATAATCTCAGTTCGCTTAGGCCCAATGCGCTTCGTACTGCGGGACGTAAGTTCAAGAATGCTAAGGTTCGGCGTGTTAGCGAAGAGCTTTTAATTCTACTCGGACAACGGGGACGAAAGTCATGATTGAACTTCTTCTTCAAAAACTTTCCAAACTGAGCTCAAGAGAGGAAAAATTTAACGTTGCGCGCGAGTATCTGCAGATTCTAGTGCTTAAAATTCTTGCTGATGCCCAGGTCTTCCAGGGTATGGCTTTTATCGGTGGCACAGCACTTAGAATCCTCTACCAAATCAGACGATACTCTGAGGATCTTGATTTCTCAGTCATTGCAAAGTCGAAATATGATTTTGATTCAATAACTGCAGTGATTAAACGTGAGCTTGCTCTCCAAAATATCGCTGTCGAGCTTAAACTACAGCGGGGAGAAAACAAACACAGCGCGGTTGATAACTGCATGATTCATTTTACCACGATTCTACAGGAGGCTGGTATCGCTGTTGCTCGCGATCAGAAGCTTTCAGTTAAATTGGAGGTGGATACGAATCCTCCTGAAGGGGCTGTCTTAACAGATACAATTGTAAATGCAGACTTTATCTTTCCAGTGCGTCATTACGACATCTCATCACTTATGGCTGGAAAGCTGCATGCGATAATGTTTCGGCGCTTTAGTAAGGGACGAGACTTTTACGATCTTCTTTGGTATCTCTCTAGAAAAACTGAGCCAAATCTAACGCTTCTATCAAATGCAATTTTCCAAACCGCACACAAACGAATCCCACTCGAAAATGGTGCGTGGATTAAAGTACTAGGCGAGAAGCTCGAAAGAACTGATTTTTCAAACATTCGCCGCGATCTTTTGCCATTTATTCAAGATCCAAATGAGGTAGAGCTAATCAATGCAACGCATTTTAAGGACCTTCTTTTAGGCTATTGAGCCCAGATTTCTACGCGATTATAGCGGTTTGCAAAAGCCGCGAGCGATATAATAGCTTTTGCAAACCGCTATTTATTGTGAGCCGGAGGCGAATCAAGAGCAAGTATGCCACTCCTAAAAGAATAGGGCGCTCGAAGAGCGTCGGGAAATTGCCTTGTTTTTCCTTTCTTGGAAGCCCCTTCGGTGCTTGCAGTGTTTTTAAGGAGAGGGCTATATGTGTATTTGGTTCGGCTCCGCCTCACGGATGCTACTCGTATGAAATTCAGTGGCGAAAACGTAAATCTCAATCACGAGTGGCATATACTGAATACAAAACTAAACTTGTCCCAAACCGCCATCAACGCACAGATCTACGCCGGTGATATAGCTCGAATCATCAGAGGCTAAAAACAGTGCTGTTTTTGCGATCTCATCTGACCTGCCCATCCTTCCGAGCGGGACTTGAGAGGTAATATCAGTTGCAAATTGATCAATTTGTGCACTTGTAAGCCCAATTTTTCCAAACATTGGAGTTTCGATCGGTCCTGGACTTAAGGAATTAACCCGTATTTTTCTACTCTTCAGATCTGAGGTCCAGCTCCGCGCAAAGGATCTGACTGCTGCCTTAGTCGCACTATAGACACAAAATGATTGCATGCCGGTTCGCGCTGCAACAGATGCATTTAAAATTATTGATCCACCATCACGCATTAAGGGAAGAAGTCCCTGAACAGAGAAGAACAATCCCTTCACATTAATATTGAAGTGCAAATCAAAATGCTCCTCCGATACCTGGCCAAATGGCGCCAATTGGCCAACTCCAGCATTAGCAAAGATCACATCAAGATGGCCAGCATCTGTTTTAACTTCACTCACCAATCGTGCGATATCCGATGATTTTGAAACATCACCTACTACCCCAACCGCACCATTGCCGATCTGCTTTACAGCAGCATCCACTTCAGCTTGTCTGCGGCCAGTAATAAAAACTTTTGCACCTTCTGTGGCGAACAATTTAGCGGTTTCTAGTCCCATACCACTATTGCCTCCAGTTATTACAGCTACTTTTCCTTGTAACTTGCCCATTAGGTCCTCCATTTGATTGTATTAGCCTTTGTCCTTGCCAGGCTATGTATAGTATTTCAAAAGTCTTTACAGAAGAAAGCACCATAGCAAACAGCGGCGGCGGAAAATAATATTCAACAATTTGGTTGATAAATCGCGCAAGGGACGCACCTTTCGCTGCCGCGCCAGCGTCCAACCTTTTAGCCAGATCTATGATCCTAAATTTGGCAGTTGAATCTGCTACAAAGAGCGATCTGACTGATTCTATTGCCGTTGTCTAGAAATTGGTACTAGTTGTAAAATCGCTCGCTGGCTCGCGCTTTTATTGTTACATTAGGCGCTTACGGTCGCTCACGATGTTCACTTCCCCGCGCCTCCCGATAGCGGTGCTAGGGTTCCGTTCCAATTTCGTCGAAGAACGTCAATATAATCAGCCATCTCGCTCTTCTCGCGACGATTCAAGTAAGCGTTCACGGGGGGTGCAAGAATCATCGCAAACTAATAAATTGGGTGCATTTTTATCCGCTGGAAGCGGCCCCCGCGAGAGGCGGGCTTTCGTGCGAAGCACTGTAAGACCCAATAGCTGAT
>Ga0163148_10001533_pt1 | contig 29807 bp, 38 predicted proteins | sample OliLakLV19MP7P2_FD_148606 | JGI IMG/M metagenome (GOLD analysis project Ga0163148, IMG submission 148606) | Freshwater microbial mat bacterial communities from Lake Vanda, McMurdo Dry Valleys, Antarctica- Oligotrophic Lake LV.19.MP7.P2 | ecosystem: Environmental > Aquatic > Freshwater > Lake >... | reverse complement strand
AAACATCCGCCGCCACCGCCACCGCCTCCAAGAACTTGTAAAATGGCTGCAACTAGACCAACAGACGGAGTATACGTATATACTCCTGGAGTGGAATAAATTAATCTGTTTATGTTAAGCGTACTAGGACTGACTCCACTTGCTGAAATCGTAATCGAGTTAGGCCCATTTACTATGCTGATGCCAGCACCTGGGGTTATAGTAGACGCAGCCACACTCCCCATGGTCCGTCCGATGAGCAATTGACCATTGAGAAATAAGCCTACAGGTGTGCTTGGAGTTATTGATCCTTGACCGACTAGTATTGTATTTAAATTAGAAATTACTTCCGTGGTTAATGTCGCCGTCCCTGGATTTCCCGTAACATAAGTCGTGGCGCCACCGTAGAGGTTAATATTTCCACCTATAGGAGGAACAGCACCGCCGACATTACCCGTTAGAGTGTTTATATCACCGCCACCACCGCCGCCGCTTGTTGAAATACTTCCTGATTGGCTCATTATTCACCCTTTCCGTAAAGTGCCATAGCATAGACAGAACCGCTGATAGCAGCTGAACCAACATATTTCAATTGAAGTTGAGTTCCTTTTTGATAACGGAAGCTCTCGTCAATGTCTTTATTAGTTGTTAAATCCCAAAGAAGAAATGTCAAAGGAGGCAGTACTAGATTGTCATTGATCCCATCAAAACTTATGTATATGAGTGCATTAGTATTATTCACGAAATGTAATAAGCGCATAGGGTGACCTAAGGAGATACCTAGTTCAGTATACATAGCTGTAATATCAGAGAAAATTACACTTCTTAATGAGTCAACTCTAGCTAAATTAGACATGATAAATCCTATATTAACTATTTATTGAATACGATGTAATTTGGTGTATTAGGAATTTTATATAAAATAAGATTTCCATAATTAACGCTAATGATATAACTAGGAGCAGCAGCAGCTCCAGAAACAAATATACTTCCACCTGGAGGAGCACTGACAGATATGTTACTAGCTCCAGCAGAACCAGTAGCATCATACACGTAAACGAATGCTCCATTAACAGCATTATTAGATAGAACAATACTAATTACTCCAGCTGACGAATCACATCGAATAACCCCTTCAGCTCCTGTGCAATTAAGGTTAGCTGGCCCAACAACAATAAAACTAGCATCTACAGCAAATGTAGCATTTAGAACAGTATAACCGAAAGATGGATTAGATAAATTACCCTGAGTTTTAACCCCAGCAGCATACGTTGCAAATGAGTTGATTAAAAGGTCGTGATTTGCCTCTCCGACTGTTATAGAACCAGCAGTTCCGAGAGTTCCGATATTAATGGCACTCGAAGATTGAATATTTACAGCCTGACTTAAAGACGCTGAATTTCCGATATTAATAGCTTGATTATTAGCGACAGCTAAGTTAACAGGGCCTGCCGAATTAAAACCGTCTACAAGTAGAGGATTTGTTAGACCTATTTGCATCTGGTTCCTAGACACGCTAGAAGTGATAAAGGTTTGACCAGGTATCGGTATTAATTGAATGTTGCCTTGACCATCTGGGAAAGTTTTTACCGTTGGATTTTCACCATCCGAAATACTAATAACAGCCCCAGTCGATCCGACAGGTGTAGACCAGACAGCTTGAGTAACTCCGCCGACAACTTGAAACTTAAATAGGATGAATTCTTCTTCACTGGCTGTATTCAACCAGCGTTTCCCGATAGGATAATTAACATCTGTGGGGGCTGGGTCTCTCTTCTCAATGTGGGGAACCTCAACGCCTTCTGGGCGGCTTCCGAATCCTTGAGTATATAAATTAGCACCTGGTTGAAATGACATAAAAATCTCCGTGTTTATAATTTTAATTTATCTGTAATTAAATTTTTATGTAACCAGAAAATTAAAGAAATGAAAGTAATTGTGGTAAACTCCACATTGTGATAATATGGTACTCACAAGGAGAGACTTATGATGAAAGAAATAAGGTGCAGAATCCCCGAAATGCTCTGGGAAAGATACAAAGTTCTGATGGTTCAGAATAAGTTGTCATTGCCACGGCAGACGGAAGAACTCATACGCAAGTTCGTGGAAGTCCAGGAAGGGAATACGGTCGTCATGAAACGTCTTAGGAGGACAGAATAATGGAAATGGATTGGATACAAGCATTATCAATAATAGGAAGCAATATTGCTTTATTAATAACTGTTATAGGAGCAAATCTTGCTATGTTTATGTGGGCACGCAGTGAATCAAGGAGCGATCAATCGGAAATGCGAATAATGTTGAAGGCTATTCAAGATGAAATGAAAGATTTCCATGGCAGACTATGTGCCATCGAAGAACGAAATAAAGGAGTAAAATAATATGTATCACTTAATTATGTTAATATTAAATATGTTTTTGGTAGTCTGTCATGCGATAGGAATGACCGAGGATAATTCATGAGATATAAATTTGTAATAAAAAGATATCAGACTGGGTTTATGCAAGGAGAATTCAAGGATGGAACGAAATTAAGAGAAATGGCCCTACAGTTAGAGAAAAGAATGTTTCAAGAATGTAAATTTACTAACACTGAGTACGAGTTACATAGCGTCTTTAAAATCGAGGGAAAAACGGAGACGTTTATTTACGAACTTCCGAAGTCTGTTTTTTCTTGAGTTCTTTTCTCAGTCTGTAGTCAAAAAATTGAAGTGCATCCCATGCATTTTCAACCTGTTGCCTAATTGGATCATTATTTTTATCTTTTTTTGATGGAGATAATTTTTCATTAGGCATCTTTTTTCTCCCGGGCTATTTTTTTAATCATTTGTTGAACATGTTGCCATAGCGAGTAATTGTTTTTGGCATATCCCCATGTTTTTCCACTACCTTTTTTGTAATACGGATTTTCCTTGATTTCTTGAGAAAATCCCGCTCCCCTTGAGTCGATAGTTGAAGGATCGTATTGGGCGATACCAGTTTTTCCTTTTCCTTTAGGAGCATATCTTCCAGCAGCGATATCATCATATATATTTTCTGGAACATCTCTGTACCAGGCAACTTTTCCGTCATAGAATTTCACAATCATCAAATCTAATGGTTTGTCTAACCCAGGAATTGAAAGATGAAATGCAGATTCAAATGATGTTGACTTCATCCCTTCGGGGATATTATCAATGATATGTTGTACTGCCTGTTCCGTTCCTATGGGTTCGAACTTAATTTTATCTTCAGGCAACCCTCTATTTTCTCCATTTACTTTTAATGTAGCAACGCCCCTGCCGATAGATTCGATTTCTCCGATATCACCGTTCGGAAGTAATGCCAAATTCCCCTGAGTCTCTGGCTCAAATTCGATCGTATTGGAAGGTTTAGGCATTTCCATTTGAGGAGTCATAGGAACTTCTGCTTTCTGTGGAACTTGTAGAGCTTCAATAGGATTCGGATTCATCGATTCCATACGCTCTTGTAGATTAGGATGGGGCTGGGGTTGAGGTTCCTGAATCTGTGGCATCTGCTGAGGACTTTGTTGCTCCTGAAAATTCTGGAGAGATTGCTGATTCTGCTGTTGCATCAAATGATTCTTGTAGTCTTCAACAACGCTTTCCATTCCTCCTGGGATTTGTTCCATAGCTTTTACTGCTTCTCTAGGCATGACCATTTTTAGCAGTTCAGATGTGGTTTCTGGGTCATATCCCTGAGAAATCATGAGCTTGAATCTACCGTCTTGTTTCAGATTTTCAACAAGAGAGATGCTCTTCATAGGATCGCGTTGGCTCTTCAATATATCTTTCAGTGGAGCTGCTTTCATCACTTGCTGAGGAGTGGGCTGACTTGATGGAGCAGGGGTATTTGGTGGGGTTTGTGCCTGAGGAGTGCGAGGTGGTAACGGAGCAATTGGACCAATTCCAGGAGGTCCGCCTCGATTTTGTTCTGGAGGACCTGGTAACTGTTGCTGCTTATAAGGCAATTGCCTATTTCCCTGAAGAACAACTCCACCTTGAGGCGTGCGAGGAGACGCTGGAAGTATTTGAGTAGGTTGAACAGCTGCACCGCGATTATATAGATATCCCGCTCCAGCAGCAACAGCCCCCACAGTTCCTATAACTCCTAGAGCAGTCAATGCTCTGCGCCTTCTACCTTCAGCATCTTTTTTAGTAACTTTTTCATCTTCAGTCATAAAGGACTCTTCATCCAAATGCTTTTTAGATGATCCGTTATGAATTCTCTTCAATATTTGACTTCCTACATACCCTGCTGCTTGAGCACTGTAGATATAATTATTATATTCAGGGGCATACGCAGCCAATCTTCTCAAAATCTGATTGGAAGTGAATCCTCTACCGATAGCACTAAGTATTGCAGCAGCCATAATTATTTACCTGTCAATCCCATGTTATAAAAAAGTGTATCCAAAGTTCCAAGAGGAGGTTGGCTGAAAGTATTATAAGCGTTTGTTTGCTCATCGCTCATTTCTATTTTACCTTCCAATATCGCTTTGCCTATCGCTTCTTTAAATGTATCCCAAGGAACCCCTTTTTCCATATATGCTTTTCTGAGTAAAACCAAATTAGTGGAAGGGTCGGATTTTAAAACATTAGACAAACTTGAAGTAACATTCTGAAGTTGTTCGGGAGATATTTCTGAATATGGCATTGGGTCGTCCTCAAACTTACGTTGTATATTCAATCTATCGGAGACGGTTTTGGAAATACGATCATTTGTCCAGAGCCCTGATATTATGGATTTTCCTTTGTTTTTATCCTTTATTTTTGGAAATTGAGCTATTTCTTTTTTAGCCCCCTCTCCTAGTGAAGAAATTAAAGATTCTCTTTCCTCGGCTTCAAAACCTTTGCCTTTTAAAAGAGTTCTCACTTCGTCATACATACCCTGATCCAATAAAGGTTTTATTTTCTCTCTAATATCTTCGTATAATTTTTCATTTTGCACATGCGTTTGATTAAACTTTCTATAAGGTACATTATAGATTCTATTAGCTGATGGAATCTTATCGGATATTCCAATAATGTCATTTTTAAGTTTTGTTACTTTTTTGTTTATTTTATCGGATATCTGGGTGTCAGAAGCGTCAGAATCCGCTAATTCCTCTCCGTGTTTTTTGAACGCATTGACTGTGAATAAAGAAGGGTTATCCATTAATGTTCTTAATGTATTTTCTGCTTCTGTCGCATAGTGAGATCGTCTTGTCCTTTGATTATTCTGTCTAGTATCAATCAAATTATTATGATGTATATTCTGGTTATTCTGAGCGTGAAGATCATTCTCTATTTCTTCATCAGAAACTGCAATTCCTTGATTTCTAGACTCTTCACCTATTTGATGAGATCTTTCTTTGATATATTGAGGGCTTTCTTCAGGTAATCTCTCTGTAGGATAAACCTGTTTTTCTTTCGGCTTTTCATTTTTATTAGTTCGTGGTCGTGACTGCTCTATTGGATTCGTATCATCTTCGAATAAACCTGGGGAAGAAAGTTCTTGTTTTTGTTTATTTCTACCTAAAGATTTATCTATCCTAGCAGATCCTTTAGCCAATTTAAGAGCTCTTTCATGTTCTTCTTCGCGTTCTTGCCTTCTCAACCTATCTTGATAACTCAACTGTTGAAATTCATTAGGAAGATCAGGGTCGATGCCAGCTCTGTTTAAAGCCGCGTTGCGTTTCTTGTTCTTAAAATACTCAGGAATTTCTTTGACGGCACCCTGAGCTAATCCTGCAATAAATCTTTGTGCACCTGAAGGTTGATTTTCTCTTGGTTGTAATATTTGTACCATTTTACATTCCTGGATAATTTCTTGTTAAATTGGGACTTTGATTAGACTGTTTTTTACCGAATAATGAAGAAAGAAAAGAACTTAATCCACCTGTAGCAGTTCCATAAGGTCCGCCGGATGCAAATCCTGCTGCAGCTGAAGGAATTGCTCCCCCTAAACTTCCAAGGAAATCATTCCATCCACTGTTTTTCTGCGGTTTTTCTACTAAGAAACGATCGGTAGGTTTCTGTCCAAGAAGGTCTCCACTCATACCCCAAAGACTTTTTATAGCATCTTGCTGCATTGAATGTCTCTTAGAAGCTAAATCCTGGGAAAAGTTAGATGCCGCCGCCGTATTCTGATTCTGGAAACCACTGCTGTGACGACCACCAGTCCCTGCGCCGCTGAATCTAGAAGAAATTTGCCCAAGTTGTTCACTGAACTGCCTGTGCTGAGGAGCTTCAATCTCATCGAAAATTCCTTTATCTCCTCCTGCGAGGCGTGCCATATAACTATCAGGATTCACTTGATCAAACATAGAATTATAAAGTCCAGTCTGCCTACGATCAAAATTCTGAAGTTGACCGACATTATATCCTTTTGGAATCCTATCGCCACCAGTAGAACTATTCCTGAGATTGCCACCTGTATTATTTCTTCCACTGCCCATCGAGTTCATATAATCACCTAATTAAACGTTTGCTATCCACTCTACAACGATCATTCCCGACTTGAGCACAGGAGCTGTACCATCTACAATAAATTTTATCACATCTGTAGTTGTAGAGGAAGTATCTATAAATATATAAAAAGAAATTTGTCCTGCGATACCCACAGTAGTCCCAGGAATCAAACCATAGATATTTCCATTGTTCGCTACATCGACATAAGTCCCATACATCTGAGATATACCATATATACTAGATAATTTAAATCCCAACGGAATATCTGTCGTAGCTGTGAATACGTAGAGTTGTCTTAGTCCCTGCTGACGCGCATTGGAAACAAAAAAACTATTTCCATTGATAGTTGATCGGGTAATTGCATATATGCCGATAGTCCGGACATTTACAGAGTTAGCAATATCTACATAACTTTTATTCAGCTCCTTAGCCAACTCGTGAACTTCTTCAGGAAAATCCCTAGAGGTCCTAAGAAAAGGCGCATTGTTAATCGGAGTATTAAGTGATTGATTCATGATAGTAATTGGCTCGGGTTAACGTCTAGGATGATTCCATGGAGTTCTACTTCAGCAACTTGATTAAAAGGAAATACATTGACAAGAGTACCAGCTGAAATATATGGATCGAAAATCGTGGAATTAACATTGATTGTCACTGTGGTCGCATTGACGTTCAACACGTAGAAAATATTTCCATTCAATTGAGTCATTCCTCTGACCCCGTTAATTCGAACGATGCTACCGATCGCAATAGCATTCGAACAGGTTAGGACACATGGATTAGCCTGTGTAGCCCCTGTTATATTAAGCAGTGCGCCTCCAGGACTGTAGGACAACATTTGCGCATCTGATAGAGTAAATCCAATTTGTACCGTGTCTCCGATCAACGATGTATTTATCCTATGCCAGATCTGCTGTTGATTGAGAGCTGTCGGCATTTGAAGATTAACATTAGCTGGTGTCAATCCCAAATTAGTGCTCTCTGGACATGTGTAAAGAATTGTGCTGTAGAGAAGACTGGAGTTTTGTACATTGGGACCTGGATATATGTCCCCATTGTTATAGGAATTAGCGCTATCTTGACTCAGGAACATAAGAAGCGTTATCTGAGCATTACTTGTCATGGTGAGCAAGTACTGTTGAACACCGAATCTCACTTTTCTTGAGTCCGACCACGCTATTGGAAATTGCTTCGTCTGGATATAAGGAACATAGAATCGAGTAATCACACCGCCACCCAAGTAAGTCCCAGCACCGAAGAAATCCACCAAATTGAAAGTATCCGAAGTCAAGACGCTTATCTGAAATACCTGATTATTCAAATACGGGGCAATAGTTCCTAAGACACCTGTGATGAATATAAAATCATCTGAGTCTAAGCAATGATCTGGACACGTGATCGTATTTCCAAAACCGCCTCCGATAGATTGAATATACAACGACGGAGCTTCTTCTGTTCCCTGGCCTCTCTGGACGATAAATCCCTGTTGATTTCCAGCGATGACCACAGGTTCAAGCAATTGACTGGAAAAGCTCTCCCAGGTGGCGTTTATATTATTCCATGCAGCATAGGTCAGCGTTTCCCAAGTGAAACCAGTCTGATATCTGAATGATCCATATGTAGTGTAAGATTCATTGAAAATAGCCCAACTGTCGTCTCTGTAGTTGTATTGGAGGGTCTGATTATTATATTTTGAAGTGAAACTTCCATTTGAGTAGGTAAAATAAATCCATTCATTATTGAAATCTCTCTGGGCGCAAAATCTTTCTGTGCCATTATTTGTATTACTAATGTCAAAAGGCTGGTCCAAGATGTCGAGGTCAATCCTCTTAGCACCTGTTTGAGATGAAATAATGAATCCTTTTGGCCCTCTTGTGATCACACCTTCATCCATGTTTACTATGGAGAATGTACTCGATGAACCGAGTTCGGAATTGACTACATAGAATTGAAAAGGCAATAGATCATTACCCGTGTACAGGAATCTCGCCTGCGTACTGTTGTTAAATCCAACGATGAGAGCATCGGCATTAGGAGAAACAGTGGCTATCGATTGAGAAAGAAAAGCTCCTGCAAATCCTCCAAAGCCAACCTGATCTTCAAAATAAGCAGTAGGAAAAGCCGTTTCATCTTCAGGGGCAAGTATAGGAATTATATTTGTCGCATTGAATAGAAAAGCACTGCCTTTAGTGAACGAGGCCGTATAGTAAGGCGTTCCATTCCAGCTGTAGATAGCTGTGTCTGGCAAATAGATGGGATTTCCTGTGGATGTCTGGATAACAGGTCCAAAGAAAATGAGGCGATCTTTAAACGGATAAATAATCTTTGCACCGACCAGATAATACTGAGCCGAATTCTCATCGGAGATGCTATAGACACCTTGAGACAATGGAGGCATAAAATTAACCCAGCCTGTCCCGTCGTAAAATCTTAGGCAATCGATCGTCGGAGTCGATGTATTCGTCAAATATTGAAGAAGTCCTGGAATATAAGCGACATTCGTTAGAACTGTCTTTGGAAAAGTGACAATAACTGTAGTAGAACCTGGCGCTGGAGTATTCGGAGTCGAGGAAGTCACGTAACCAGTCTGAAAATTCAAACCGTTTATGTATGGACTTGTCAATGGAGGAATGACGGGAATTTGAAACTCATTAGCAAAGACAAAATCTCCAACGACGAGGGGGCAATTCGTTATTACAAAAGTCATCGTAGTGGCTGAAGCATATGTTGCCGATGTAATCACGTTGGTTGTTATATCCGCTGTCGCCGCAGCTAATTGCATGCCCAGGCCACTACCTACACGTTGGAAAGGAACCTGAACGCCGTTGGATGCCCATAGAGCACTTTGATAGTTACATGTCCAAAACTGCTGGTAATTCTTGCCGTTCCATGTAAAAGGAGTGTCCGTCGGTTTCTCTACATATCCAGGATTTATACCTGTTGGCGGATTTCTATAAAAATTAATGTCAGTAATCGGGTACGGAGATGCTGTAGATATGTTATAAGAATATGTGGTATCGAAAGCTATTGTGCCTGGAAAATCATTTAGATTTAATGCCAAGTCTTCGATACCCATGACGGGAAGTCCAGGATAGTATGAAAAAACAACAGAGATTACAGCCGTAGCTAATATAGGGTCAGTTATCAGAGTAATAATACCAGTCACATAATCAATAGTACCAGTACCAACACCCCCATTGTTTAATGTTCCATCGGCAGGCGTAGATTCCATAAATACTTGATTAGGAGTGCCAGCAACAGTTATAACAACACTTCCTAAAGCCACTGAAGCATTTGGTTGTTGTGTATTTTTCCAGGAACCTCCAGAAATATACGGAGTAAATAAAGTAGTGTCCACACCGATAGTAAAATTATCCGCATCTATTCTAATTATTGAATATGTCTGATTATTCAATTCAGTCATTCCAACAACACCAGAAATTAGAATGGTATTTCCATCGACCAAATTATGGTTTAGACTAGTCACTTGTCCAGGATTTGCCTGAGTGACACCTGTAATTATTCCCGCCAATCCAACGGCACTCAGGATATTTCCGAAAAACAAACCAGATCCGTTCGTAATTCCAAAAGTATCTGAACTAATTTGCCTGGTCAATCTTCCAAGTGGAATTGTGCCGCGCTTTCTCTTGACACGACCACGCCATTGATATGCATTGACGAGATTAGGAAAAGAATCATTGTCAATATTGAACGCCAGCCTATCCGTTCTAAGCCCTTTATCGATCGGTCCTATGACTAGCTTTTGTCCCATGAAGATTATACCTGCAGTATCGCAATATTTAGATTGTTGGCGGCAGAAGAAGTACTTGCTGTATCATAAATATCGATAGTCAATTGTGTAGGTGTTAACACGTATTTATAAGTGGATGTGCTACTATCGGTATTGATAAATACTGATGCTGCATTAGTAGAAATTGAATTTGGTTTTAAAGTTATCACGAATCTCCACAAAATATTAGAACCACCGTTTAGCCTTATTTGAGTACTAGTTGGCAAATCTATATTAAAACTATTTGGAGAATCGATGAGACTTGGAGGCGGGAGAGGAATAACCAAAGGCCTATGATTTATAGTTATATTTGCAAAAACTCGCACTGCACTCATCAATAGAGTAGCATTAGTATTTTGGAGGTACATCTGTGCAGTCGTAGTAGAGGCTTGACCAGCAGCAGGATATGCTACAGATGATCCAATACTTACAGGAGCAGCAGGAGAAGCAAAACCATTGAAGGTCATCTTCTGATGTGTTCCAGGATTAAGAGAAGTCCCTACAGTAATATGATCAATACCTAAAGTAGATTGAATAGTAGAATAATTCTGTTGCATGGCCTGATAATCTTGAGCTGGGCTATGACCTGTAGCTGGTACATTTGGATTGTAACTCATATTGTAGATCCCCCGTTAGATGCATTTTGGCCAGTTCCATCTCGGCCCTGGCTGTAAATTGTTTTCGTGCGCGTCGATGTAAACTGACGCTGGCTACGTTTCCATACGAGCATTTCCTGCTCTTTGAACAAAGGCTCGTAAAACATAAACTGGTCCACATCTCCAGTATCAGAAAGAATTTTGCGTGCAGCCCCTCTTGCAATGTATTCCGCCATGTATCCGAATGTGAGGGCCGCTGAGCTATTCATGAAGGCCGCTGGAGACAGATAAGCATCAAGTTCGACAAGATATTGAGTCGCAGGAGGAACCCGAAGAGTCAAAGTATTATTATTGTATAAAATCCCATGGGGCAATCCGCTCTGGAAGAAGAAGCATTGGACATTGATATTATTTCCCGCAGGTATAATTACAGGGAATGTAACGTTCACCTGGCCAGTCAAATAATTCACCGTGTTCGACGTAGTGGAATATCCTGGTGGAAGGGCAGTATTTCCCAAAGGAGCTTTACCTGGAGACATCAAGAGACCGTAGTTTACATTACCAGCCAAGAATTGACCGCTATCCTGGACTACTACACTAGCGCCATTGCCATCAATTGAAGTGATAAAGAAAGCAGAGTCAACACTTGTCGATGGAATATTCGTTATAAAACTATTAGTCACAGGAGGATCAATATTGAATCCTGTAGCCACGATACCGTTGATATCAATGTGTCCCCTCAAAAGAGAATTTATCGGTGGATTATTCGGAACACTATTGATCCCAGATAAGATTGGTAGCTGAAACGAATAAGTGGGACCCCCATTTCCAACAGCTACAATATTTACTGGCTGAATGGCGTTCGAAAACGTATTAAAAAACGGCGTCTTCTCAGTATAAAAAGGCACATTCAATCCATTGACATATGCCGGCCCCAAGAATCCTTGGTACACCGGGTACATGCCAATTTCCTGAGTGTAATTAGCTTCTTCTGTCTGAACATTGTACAGGGGCATATTGTACTTATCAACTCCAGGAACAGTTTGAAACTGATACTTCGTCTTGAGATCAAACAATTGAATCCGAGCATCTACATCCATAATCCAAAATCGATTGATGTAATCAATAATCAAATCATCGCTGATGGATGAATCAGAGGGACTTTTGATGATCCGACGGACATATGTGATGACGTTGCTTAACAGATTCATTAGAATTGTCCACCCATGAAGAAGGATTTTCTAGTGCTGACGGGACGTGCATCTAATCTCTGGATAATGCTATCTGCTGCCATAGTTCCAAAGAATTTGCTTCCATTCATTTCGGAATTGATCTGATCTTTCATGATCAATCTATGGTAACTCTTTCTCTTAATCTGTTCGACAAGGTATCTAGGACCCCAAACAGGAGTATTAACAGGAACGATCCACTCTTCAGCAGGCATGCCAGGAAATGGTCGTGTCCAAATGTCCAATTCTTCGCCTTTGATCTCATGATTCTCAGCCTCAAAATTGACATATTCCTTTTGAAACTCGAATTCTTTTCTGTATTTCTCATTGAATTTCTCACGGCACCCGATAGAACGCTTAGGCTTCAGATAATTCTCCCGCAACTTCTCTCTGTCGACCTGGGAAATCTTAGTCTGTTCCTCAGTCTCAAGACGAGGCGCAGTATTCATCTGATCCATCGTCAAGGATTTAATCCCCTTATCGAACTCATCAAAATTCTTAACAGCTTGATCTAGTTCTTTTCCTAATGATGGCGCTTTTTGAGTCATCTACGAATCTCCTTAAGATATGTTTATGAACGATCCAGGAACCGCCGTAGACGGAACCGAACGCCCTGTTGATGATATTATTCCCGTATTGATATCGCCCACTGCAATAATTTCTGGCTTCGTTGAACCTCCAGAATCCACAAACTCATTAACATTTTGTGAAGAATCTATTTGAACAATAACTTGATTTGGATTTACAATGCTTGTGATATATCCTAGGACAGTATTCAATTGAACACACCCGTAAGTCGGAGGTATCAACAATCTAATCAATTGACCGACAACGTAATTCATGGGGATATTGGTATTGATAACCGTGGCTCTTCCAAGAGTCACTCCTCTGATGACAAAACGACTGGGCTTATAGTTCTGTGGTTGTATAGGAGGGTTAGAATAGGGAGGAGTAGGGCCGCCTGGAAATGTCATTTTTACCTATAATATGGGAGAAAGTTTTTTAATCTCTCTCCCATATAATGAGGACATACTCAATTTTTTACAACTACATTAAACTGAATTTTTTACAATACAGTCTAAACGCGTAAATCATCGTAATATGCAACCCAATAGATAGACTGTTCACCTATAGGAGCAACTGTAGCTCCTATAATAAATCCTTGAGAGGTATTATTGACAAATGCCCCCTGAATTGCAGGACCATTAATAGTACTAAATGTACTGTTAATATCCAAATAGGTCGGAGACGGATATAGTGGAGAACCAAAATAAATTGGAAATCCGCCTGTATTCACGTTGCCTACTGCAATCATTTGAGGAAAGTTTTGCCCTGGAACAGATGCTACAGGTTGATTAGAATTGAAAGGATCAAAGGTACTCGAATCAATGTTAACTTCAACCATCGTAGGACTAACCACACGGACTACATATCCATAGACAGGAGATCCTGGAATTGTTGGGTTAGGCAATGAATTAAGGCCCGTAGGTCCCCAAGCATCTGGAATGTGAAAAGCAACTTGCTGTCCAACTACCAGACAATGAGGTTTAGTTGTAGATATCTCTGTAGTATTTCCGTACTCAATCCCATTAATAAATGAAACTGAAGGGATATATAAATTAGGATTTAATACCTGCCTCACATATGCGCCCACGGCAGCTACAGTCAAATCGGTGTAATTTGATCCTGAACTATTCCAATTCACAATAAAATTGTTTGCATCAACTACATAAACTGAAAAGGGAATCGTACTCATCTGAGGCATACCACTTGTGCTGGTTTGATACAGACCTGTAAACATTACCACATCATCATTCACATAACCATGTCCTGTTACTTCAAATGAAGTTGTTACGCCTTTAGTAGAAGCAGAGATTTGTTTTTTTGCCCCAAACTGTAGCAATAAACCCTTTTCGAATGTTGAAATCCCTCCAGAAGTCGTAAATGCAGTCGTTAAAACACCACCTGCATAAAGTTGGTATACAGCTGCTCCTTGACCCATCGACACATCCCAATAAGCAAACGGGACATTATCGTCAGCTACAGCCTGTGCGTCAAAGTTGTAAAACTCGACACGTTGAGGGTGGAAAGGCAGAATTACAGGACCAGCTCCCGATCTATTAGAAATAACTTTACCACTCGCTACTTTTGAATATTCACTCATATTATCCTCCTACAAGAATAAGTTGCCACCCAAACGAGTGCACAAAAGGTTCCGAATCGCAGTGTCTTGAGTGATAGCTTGCGCTTGAGCAAACTTAACCGATAAAGTAGCATTTTGCGCTAACATACCACTGTACATTGGGTCACGATAAATAAGATTCATCGAGAAGCCGTCTTGCTTTATGTGTGTGAGCCCTTGCTTACCTGTAACAGTATTGTAATACACATCCTGACCATTAGCGCTTGCACCACGTGCTACAGGAGCTTCTGAAGATGTTAGTATTCTTAAATTGAATACGGAACCCCACTCAGATGGCAAACAAGACGTATTAGTAGGGTAATTCCAGTTGTTGACTACACCTTGACCTACAAGACTATCAAAATCAGTCTGTAGTTCAGTTGACGACAACATGAAATAACTAGAACGAATTGGGCCAGAGCCGAATTTGTCCTCGCCCAAAATTCCGGACATAAATTTGTAAGCGTTGTTACAGTCTAGAGTAGTTGCAACCAATGAGAAGTCACTCAAACCAAGGTTTGTAGGATTATCTCCGTTGGAACCACCACCAGCGTTAATTTCTGACGCTGCAGACACAATGTAATCGCGTAGGATCAAATCTTCAGCCTGTCTCATAGAAACAGCTAAACGCTCTGACACCCAAGCTAAAACACCTTCTTGGTCTTGAAGGATAACTTGCTCATTGATAATACAGCCAGTACCAAAAAACGCCATTTGAGCGTCTATGATATCACGTTGGGGCACTTGTGCTGGTGGATCAATACCAGAATTCCCCAACTGAATTGTTGGAGGTGTTAACGCACGTGGGCGCATAAAACGGCATGTAGTACCACCGTTAGCGGGCATTGAGACTTTGTCTGCAATGGTAATGTAATTCCTTTCTGTTACTTTTATGACCTATTTCTAGGCGGGCCAACCTCTTCGGATCAACCTCATGAGTTTTATGTATAGCTCATGTTCTGACTGTCGCATCTTCTTTCGAAGTCTCCTCGCTCAGTCGATTACGCTGCACGAAAAATTCTGCTTGCGCAGTGTTGACTATAAATATGTTGGTAAATATATTATAGCTTTCCACCTCAATCAGAGGAGATTTAACGACCACAAATTAGTTATAAGGGTATGGTCGGGGTTGGAACGTATAACATAGCAGGCGCGAGCGACTGTAATATCAGAGGACCAAGATTTCCTGTAGTCGTTATCGACATGATAACCTCAAATTGAGGATTCATTATAGACATGAAGATTGGTGGATGAGCCTAACTTACATCCTTTTTCAATCATTCCATGAAGTTGCGAAGCTTCTAACGCGACTGCACATAACACTTGTGCGTGTGTATTAATACATATAACAAAAGATTTTATTATGAGCAAACACCAAATGTCATATACAAAAATTTATAGAACATGGATTGCTATGTTAAGTAGATGCCGAAATTCTAATGAACCTAACTATAAAAATTACGGAGGAAGAGGAATAACCGTATGTGATTATTGGAATAAATTTGAAAACTTCTACTCCGATATGGGTGAATTACCATTTTATGAAGCTCAATTAGATAGAATAGATAATGAAAAAGGTTACTCAAAAGAAAATTGTAAGTGGTCTTCTGCTAAGCAAAACTCTAGAAACAGAAGAACCACAAAGAATCATAAAACACATTTAGGAGTTACTGTGCAAGTAGAGTTGCAAGAACAAATTGGGTGGAGTAAAGATCAATTTAGATGGTTTAAAGAAAGATATGGAATCGGATGGATATTAGAAAATTATAAAAATAACACGCTTCCCATTAAGACTAATCGAGAAATTAATCGCCAGGATATCGAAGGAACAAAATGTGTGGATTGGGACATAATAAAATTCATATCTTATTCGAAAAAAGATGGTCATCTGTATCTATGCAGATGTAAATGTGGAATAGAAAAACTTATATGTAGAAATAATTTGATTAAAAAAAAGACAAATCGATGCAAATCCTGTTCAGCTAAATTGTCTTGGCAAAAAAGAAAATAAAAATTCATTCACATTGAGATGGAAATCAACGGTATGTTAATCTCTTGTTATGAAAGAAGAAATAAAAGGAAAAGGTGCGGTTGGTATAGCAATAGCTTATTTCTCACTTAGAGGAATGGTGAGCATCCCACTGGCTCCATGCGATTATAATCTAGTATTTGATGATCAAGGTAAATTGAACAAGATAAACGTAATATCTTGTTCATACAAGAGCCCCTATGGCATTTACTGTGTAGCAATTCGTTCAATGACTGCAACAGCAACGAAGAAAACATTAAAAGAATTCGATAAAAATTCATGTGATATATTATTTGTAGTGACCGATTCTCTCGATATGTATGCAATTCCATCGGAATGCATCGAATCAAAAAGACAGTTATCCCTCTGCAAATATTCTCAATACAAAGTAAATTTCTGACATATTCCGGGTTAGCTCAGTGGTAGAGCAGTGAACTGTTAATTCATTGGTCGCAGGTTCGAATCCTGCACCCGGAGATCTAAATTTTAAAAACTGTTGATGAAAATGGGTGGCACCATAAAACAATCAACTATAGGAGTTAACATGACCATAGCATATAATGTCTATTCTACAAAAGACTACAATAAATTTAAACATTTTCTATCTAATAGAGAAGTAAGCGAAAAACACGTTGAAAAACTCATTAGTAGCGAAGGATTTATTGAAAGCATTCCATATTCACCCATCAAAGTAACGCCTTCCCTTCGCATCCTAGACGGACAGCACAGGCTAGAAGCATGCAGACGATTAGATATAGATGTCCATTATATTATCGATCCTACCAGTTCTCAATACGAAATAAAAAAATTTAACGCAAACATGTTGACATGGAGTTACACGACATTTATTAAACACTATGCGGCTCTACACCAAGAAACATACAAATTAATTTTAGAAATAATGCAAAGGGAAAATATATTATTGGTTCATTTGAATCCAATTCTTGACTCATGCGCGAAGCGATCCTCGTGGAAATACAACTATCAATTGAAAAATGGAACTCTCGAATTTACAGAAAAAGAAATAACCACTATTAACGATATATGCAAAAAACTGTTTCCAGCCTTAAAAGAATGCATTGCCTCCAAAGGAAAAGACCTTTGTAAACCTATCATGACAAGAGAATATCTTAAAGCTTTTTATTATTTTTATTCTGAAGATAGGACAACTTTCAATGAGATTTTACAAAAGATGAAAATATGTTCTCATCTGTTTCCTTATTGCGGTACATTTGAATCGGCCAAACAAGCACTTTTACAGGTAGCAAAGTGGAAAACCCCCAAGACATCTATGAAAGGGCTTAATGAACAACATCAAGTTAAAAAAGTCAGCAGAAGTAGAACGAAAGTTGCACGTGCGACTGCTTAACATAGACTCCAGAGCAATTGTCACAAATCATAAAATCTCCTAAATGAAAAAAGCCCGTTCACACATGCTATATGAACGGGCCCAAAGGAACATAAAATGAAAAACCATTTTGTTTATAAAATATTTATATATTTACATCAATACCTAAAGTCTTAGCTGATTCTGTAGCTGCTTCATTTTTTCATAGGCTTGTTTCTGCCCAGACAAACTGAAATCCCCCTGCTGAGAGTATGGAGAAGACCCCACGCTGTTTGGTTGATATCCAGGATGCCTTCGGTTTGCATCAACTTTTTGCTGAATACTCGGCTCAGCACTCTTAGGCCTATGAAGTCCCAAAGCCTTGATGTTCTTGTATACCAGCTTCGTTCTCTCGAATCCGTCAGGCATCTCCAAGATAGTCTCAGCAAGCTCAGGATCGTTTTTGTAGAAATCCTCAGTATGAGACATGATCTCGTCGAAGTCGCTGTTAGCCTTCAACCATGTGTTGCGTCTCTCTTCCTTAAGTGCCTGCTGAACCGCTTGTTGTACTTCTTGTTGTGTGTTCTTTTGTGTACTTTCTGTAAACTTTTCTAACTTCTTATTCAGCTTCTTATGATCAATATATTCGTCAGGGTCGTAAGTCTCTGGCTCATGAGGCCTTCTATGTTCAATCGATTCCTTATAAAGTCTCTCTGCTTCAAATCTGGCCCCTCGTTCTTGTTCAAGCTGTCTTTCATATTTCTGCTCCAGAGCACGAAAATTTAACTCTTTATTGTTATTTTTTTCTTGCACTTGATTTTGATCTGTGGGTATTGTCATAGATATTTTTCTCCTACACGTAACGCTGTGTTGCGGTTTTGGATTCAATGACAATTAAAATTTAAATCCATATAAAAAACAAGGTATACATGGAGTATTCTAAAATAAATAGTCTATGGAAACGCGAGGCCTGGTATTTCGACGAAAAAGACAAAAAAGATAAATCCAAACAAAATGGCAGGCAATCATTCATCGTCGGGGACTATGCTAGAGAAGAATTCGGAAATATAAAGACCTGGGACGTGTGTGAGAAAATCGATGGCACAAATATAAGAATATTCTACAAAGACGGAAAAGTCATCTTCGGAGGACGAACTAAAGATGCACAACTTCCGTGTCACCTCCTAGAATATCTGCAAAGACACTTCATTCCAGATGTATTATCACTGGCATTTCCTACAAATGAAAATAGACTTCCTCCAAACGTCATTCTTTTCGGTGAAGGCTACGGACCTAAAATACAAGCAGCTGGTGGAAACTACCGTAAAGACCCTGGATTCATTCTATTTGACGTGTTCATCGGTGGATTTTGGCTTAAACATGACGATTTGCGGGAAATTTCACAGAGACTTGAAATTCCCATGGTCCCACATATAGGAAGGATGACTACAGAAGAAGTGGTTGAATTCGTCAAATCCAAACCGCTCAGCAGATGTAGCATGAATCCTCAAATGATGGAAGGGGTGGTATGCCGACCGTCCCCGCCAATGCTGTTCCGAAACGGAGAAAATATACTGATGAAACTTAAATGCAAGGAATTTTGAACAATGAACGATGATGAACACGCTATACTAAAAGAAATAAAAGCGATGCACGAACAATGTCTAGATGAAATCCAAGGGTTTAGAATCAAATCCCGGGAATTTCTCGTCGGTGAGGCTATAGCAGAAATAACAAATTTTCTTCGAGAGAAATATCCAGACCTACAACAATCGCTTAGCAAAGATATCTACGACATAAAAAAATATGCATTGAAGAGAAAGAAATCTGTTGAGAACGCAGAAAATATACTTAAGAAAATGGCCGTTCTAGACAGGTCCTACGATGATATTAAAGAAATGCTCAATGAAATGAGTAAAATTAAGAAGGATTTCCTCAAACTCCAAAAGTGTCTGTATGTAACTTTCTCCGAATGTAAAAAAGACAACAAAAAACCACTCAGCAGAATTACACCATTACGTAAACTCAGGAAAACAAAGGACACCAATGAATATTGAACAACCAGAAAAAAAAATAAAAATTGAACGTCTAGAAACACATGACAGGTTCCTTGAATTCAACGAGCAACGGGACTATTTGAGTAAAGGTGTCACAGATTGTATATCAGGAGTTCCCGACGAACTAACATGCCCATTCTATATCTATGGCACCTCAAAAATGGTAGAATATGACGAGAAATTAGCCTATCTAAATGATAGATATATTCTAAAGGAAATGAAAAAAAATGTTCCTGCTATGCGAATGCTTTGGGTTCCAGTAATTACAAAACCATTTCCAACCCCCAACAGTTGGCTTTTTCTATGTAGAAAAGGATCAGATATCCATCAAATAATTTGGATACTTCCTAGGCATGAATATTGGGAATCGTGCGCTCCCGGACAAATGTTATACAATGAAATGACATGGGGATATATACAAGATTTGCTTTATAATACAGAAAAGCTGACCAAGAAAGATGAGGGGGGGCCAACTACACGAGACGAAGAAATGTTTAGACGCGTCTATGGAAAAGAGGCTCACAAAGTCCAGAAAAAGAAACAGATGCAACGAATCATCGACAATGGAATGCTCTAGCCATGCCGAACTATGATTACAAATGCTCAGCATGCGAAACAAAAGTCGAAATCTTTCACAAAATAGACCAAACAAACCATGCAAATTGCCCACATTGCGATGAAAATAAACTTATCAGATGCCCGAACAGCGTAAATGGACTCGTTTTTCAGGGCGACGGGTTCTACGAAACAATGTACAAAAAAGGAAACACATGAACGAATTCCCAATAAATATTAAGCAATTAATACGGCCAGACACAAAATTTAAAGATTTTTGCAAAGAACTCCTTTATGAAGGTTTTCCAGATATTAGCGAAGAAGTACCTGATAAAAGAGAATTATTACAATCGCTCATTAGATTAAGAGAAGCTACTGAAAGAAAAAAGAAAAAAGAAATCGAAGATGCCATCGAAATAATCGAAAGCCAATATCATTCGGTATTAGGCCATATGAAATTAAATATAGAAAGATTAGTTGGTAAGATATTCGTTGAAGAATACCCATGGAAAAACAAAGCTTTTGAAAATATACTTAGATCGGAATCTAAATTAAAATCATATTTTAAGCCAACGACCGAGGAAGAATTTTAAAATCATAGTAGCTGCTATTCGAACTTTGGTAAATCATTAGAATCGATCTACACGCATAGTCTCGACACGACCGAACGGCACAGCCATCTTGCCAGACGCTTTCTCAGTACCCACAGGCTGTGCCGTTCCTACTCCGTAATTAGTCCCCGCTTGAATAAAGCACGACGACCTCTGATCATAAGCAGGGGCTTCCCAGTTCCATGGCGAGCTCTTCCCGTCTTTAGGAAAATACTCAGGCTTTTGATTCTTTGGCTCTGTTCTGTCTTTGAATCCTGTTTTCATAAAATTCTCCTAAAAATTAAGTAATACTTTAGCGGAAGAAGGATTCGAACCTACGACCTTTGGGTTATGAACCCAACGAGCTAACCACTGCTCCATTCCGCGACAAAATAAACCAAGACCATGAGATCTTGGAACTCTCTAATTCATGCACCAGAGGGAATTAGTTTCTGTAAGAAGGTTTCTGAGCATGGCCTTTAGCTTTGCTAATGCCCTGTTCTTGCTGAGACTTGATCTTTTCTGTAGTATCTTCGTAAGTAGAGATACCACCAGCACCCTCAGCAGACGATTCTTGTTTCATCTTGCATCCCACAGGCAGCACTGAACCGCCAGAGCCTTTTCCTGCCCAGAATGAATGATCATTAATTTTTTTACCACCGCTCATAATTCTCTCCTAAGCCCGCCTGGGCTGTAACTTGTTTTCTTTTTTTATAACACAATATTCGTATTTATCCAATAATTATTTACATCATTGGCTGCTGCTGTTCTTGTCCCTGCTGCTGTTGCTGCTGCTGCTGACCTTGAGGCGGCGGATTCTGCGGCCCCGTATACATGCTACTCGGCATTGCCTGAGACAGAATTTGCTGAACAAATTTATTAGATTCAGATCTAGACTCGACATCGCGCTTCTCATTCTCTTCCAAAACCATCTGATCATAGTTGATGCTCTCTAGCTCAGACTGTTTCAAATTAGTCTCAATCTCACCGAATCTCTGGATGTTCTCGAGCATAGACGTAATCGCCGCCTGCTTCTCTTTAATAGACATAGCACGGTTGCGCTCAATCATAGACAGACGCTCTTCGTATAGACCCAGGTTGCTTTCAGATCTGCTGTGATCCTCACGAGCACGCGCCAGGTTAGCCGTAGCTTTACTGTAAAGCTCTTTGAGCCTAGCATCTTCAATCGCATGCTGAACATGTTCAAGCTGCTCTTGTTTGTGCGCCGTCTGCTCCTCTTGTTTCTGCAGGAATTCCATGATCTCGGCTTTGCCTTGGATGTTCATGTCCTTGATGATCATCGACGGCGGCAGAACTTCACGACCGAAGCGCTCATTGATCTCAAGCATTTGCTGAGCCTGAAAGTTTTTCTGCGTCGGAGTCAACAGGCCTTCTTCAACGATTGTTTGGTATTTAGCAAATACCCTGGAATAGAAATGAGGCGTAGGCTCTTCACCAACTAGCAAAGCAACTTTGGGGGTATTCCAGTTATTCAGAACAATTTGCAACTCAAGATCACCCAAAAGCTTCAATGAATAATCCCACTGATCGAAATACTTTTGGAATACCATGAGGTTCGCAGCTTGCTTGATGAGAGCTGTGAGCGATGAAATCTGCTTGTCTTCCTGCCCCGACCAGTTCTCTAAATTGATCCCGCTAGTCGCATACATAAGGTCTTGCATCTGAGTAGCAAGTGCCAAGTCGCTCTCTGGTACTGCTGTGGGTATGATCTTCTGAACGTCTGTCATCTCGTAACCCTCGTTGATGACGATATCATATCCTTGGCCAGATTTCTTGAGATTGTCTTCATTGGCAACGGCACCGCTCTTTCTCATCCAACCATTATTCAGAGTGGCTTCGCTTATGTCATTGTTTGTTATGATCTTATGATTGAATAGGTACTGTGACGACCTCATCGTCCTGATTAGTCCACGCACACGCAAGTCAAAGTAATTCAAGTGAGGTTCGTAATTCCAGAACACAGGCACCATCGGGCACTTTTGAAAGTTCAGCGGATTCTCGCCGATAAACATCAGCTGATCATTGAGAACTGTTGCCAACTTCCAGCACGGCACGTCAACTGTCACTTCTTCCATATCTGGGATATTATAAAGTAACGCCTCTAGGTTATCATCTCCGCCCGCATAGTCAAAGAATTGATTGCGCGACTTACTATATAATCTTTTCTTCTTTGTCTTCCATTTGTACCAAATATACGACAAGACCATCAGGTCATTTCGGTTCATGTTGTAATTCTCAGGGAGAAAATAGAAGTTTCCGTGGCTTTGAGGCGACCCATGCATCGGAGAAATAGTCTGAGTCTTGCCAGGAAATCGATCCTCAGCCTCTTGCTTGCTGATATACTCCTGACACCAAATAAACCTCGCGTCAGATGCATCTGGAGACCTAAAGAAAGGATCAATCAAGAATGCATTATACTCCCAAATCTTTACTTTAAGCTCTCCCTGAGCTTGATCATCGCCAGAGAAATCAAGATAAGGCTGCATAAGAACCATTCCGCTGATAGCAGCGAGCTCACAAGCCTTAGAAAATTGCTCATGGATTCCGTTTGAGTTGTTTATGTGAGTAATGATTCGTGTATATTGATCTGTAGTGTTGGGGTCAGCGCCTTCGCTTGGAACGTAATTAATACTTTTTCTATGCTGTCGCTGATAACCCGTAATCATGTTAACAGGCTGTTGTATTAAATTGAAATAATATTGACTAGAATTTACATTGCCATTGAATGTGAAATTTCTGTTGAGAAAAGACTGAGAGCCTGCATAGAAAAGAGAGTCAATATTCGCCTCATTCCAACGCGCCTGTTCGAGCGGCTGAAATTTAGAATAAATATTATCCATCCACTGGCGTATATTACCTTGATGTGGCTCTACATTGCTATCCCAGGTCGGTGCGTAAGAAATATAGACCTCCAATGAATAATCGAAATTTCTATTTACACACTAACATACATAAAAGATTTTATTATAGCAATTCTGATTTGGGAATATCTGGCATAGAGTACCAATGCGTCACATCAATAGGCAGAAAAATCTGTGAAAACAAAACAAAAACATTTTGTTCTTTGTAATACACTGCCTGATTCCAGGGAAAACCCATTCTATTATTTATAACAGCTACGTAATCGCAATCTTGAGGAAGCTTGTCTTTAACGCTAAATATTTCCATCAGTCCTCTAGTTCCCTTTTCCACAACTTCCTTTTCCATAGAACAACCTTGTCTTTCTTCGTGAGTTTCAATCCGTCCCAGTGTTTACCACTCACCCACGCCACGCACACTTTATCAGTGGAAGTCTTGACTAAACACAAATCATAGTCCGACGGGAGCCACGACGTCACTTCAGTCCACCCGTCGTCGTCTTTACACACACTCGAATAACCGCGACTCGATTTCAAATGTTTTTGTTTCTCTGTGTCGATCTTTATCGGAACTTCTAATTTTTCTCTATTCATCGTCCATCTCATCAATCATTCTAATTTCTGCATCAGTCAGCTTTATGCATCCGCTGATATCTCTAAAACAGTTACCGAAAACTATACACAAATCAAACAATGCCCAGCATCCGTTATGACCAAAAAAATCCGCTACATACAGACACCTCATTGCAAAAAAGAAGCACGCTTTGCTCCATTGTTCATGCAGCCAGAGTTCAATGTATGTATCAAACTCCCCGTACATCTAAAACCCACCCCTCGGCCCTGGACTAAATCGACCCTTCAGATAGTCTTCAGCATTGTGTCCGTTCTTGTACGGCTGATATGTCTCGACCTTGTGCGACGCTAGGACATACCTAAGGGCATCTACAGCGTGATCGTCCTTCTTAATCGGCTCATCACGCCCGCGCTCGGCTGCTTTACTGTCCCACACGTACGATTCGATCTCGCGTATCGTGTTTTTGCACTCAGAACAGATAACAAGAGCACCACGCCTCATCTCACTAGCGAGCATTGTAATGCCATCGAGGACTTCATTGTTAGCATCGACAACATGAAGCCCGCGACGACGCAAATCAACCTTGAAAGCAGCAGCACTCGGATCAATGTAAATCTGTTTTACAGAGTATGGCTCTAGAAAAGCTTGGACATCGTTAGCAAACTCCTCGTTCGTTTTCTGCCGTCCAGTCCCAGTTTTGGGGTTTGGATTCCAGTAATACTCTTTCTCTACCCATAGTTTTTTCCCAGTTTGAGTATATTTCCCAGTCGACACACCAACCAACACACAAGCAAAAGGATTAACCGCGCCGTAGTCGATACCAGCCACCCAATAGTCCGCAGCAGCAGGAGGCTTATCAACAACGTGTATATCATCATCGAAAAAATCAAATATAGCGCCCTCAGCAAGACACCAAAGACCCAGATAATTGCGCTTGTAGAATACTCCACTAAGGCTATCACGAATTCTTTGCTTATAGTTTTTATCGACATATGGGTTGTCATCCAAGGTGAAGTGAAGTTGGTAGTAATTAGGATCCTTAGCTTCTGCTTTGTCGATCCACTGCTTGATCTTGTGTTTCGGCTGCGCTGGGTTCATCGCTGCAAATCCCATCGAATAGCTACAGCTGAGGCGCGTATCAATCATGTCGATGATAGATTCGGGATAGAGACTCATCTCGTCACAGTAGACTAGAGACATAGTTAGCCCTTGAAAATTACCTACAGCGCCCTCGTCCTTTGCACCCAGTATAGTAATTACTTTATCTCGGAACAGCAGCTTCTTGCCGCTCCACGTGCAGAACGGGCGGAATATGGCTAATTCATCGCTCTCCATGATGAGACGAACGACATTACGATACGCAGTATCAAACGTGTGTCCGACGATGTAAATCTTGCTATCGACACACTCGCTAGCAGCTTGTAGAAATCGGAAAACAGTGCCCACGGTCTTTCCAGAGCGTACACTTCCGTGCGCCAAATTCCATTTAGCATGACTATTGATGATAAATTCTAGTTGTTTTTTTGCGAATGGTTCGGGCATATTAGACAACATAGCAAAATTCAAAAATAAAAAGGAATAAAAATGAATGACGAGCTAATAAATCGAGCAGATCAGCTGTCTCACGAGAGAGAGCGAGCGCTCATCGATAAACAGCAGATACTCACTTCTATAATGAATCTCAAACAGACTATCGAGAACTTGCCTCAACAGGCGATGATACAGTCTATTAACCACTACGACTATTTGTCGTTGCTAATGATACTAGAGTCAATCGTGCGATCAGATTGTATCGAAGAAAGCTGACTCATCACGGCCTTGAACCCATCTTCAGCTTGCTGAGAAACGACTTTGTTTTCTTCTTTCTTCAGATCAGAAAGCATGCGTGCACGTTCATCTTCTTCTTCTCTCAAATCTCCGAAGTAAACACGAAACCATCTCTCAGATATGCCATTGCGGACATTTGAATCTTTATCCAAATATTTCTTACCTACTATTTTAAGTGCGGCGTCATAATAGGGCATAAACTCTGCACGCTGTATGAACGTTTTCCACTGCTTGTAAGTAAACATCTTGTGAATAGTGTACCACTCAGATAGGTGTAGAACGCTATTTTGGTTCTCTGTAATCCATAATACCATTTCTTTTCCAAGTTCTACCATTTCGTTCTCAGAAAAAGAAACATCTCTAGGTCTTCCGCCTGCATGCACCATAAAACATACCTATAAATAATTTATTCGTAATATAGCACGCGTTAAAAATTGACGCAACATATAATATCATAAAAAATAAATCGTGTTGTGAGTGAGTAGAGAGCGAGTAATCTGATAAATGTTATGTTGTCTATCAGAAAAAGACTGTCTATAATTCATCGATATGTTATATTAGTATCATCAAACATAGTACGTGATTAACGCTCGACGCAGTAGCTCGAGTTGCTAAAACAGGAAAATTTTGATGAGACAAACAACAAACTAATATAAACGTACTCGTAGAAATGCACAAAGCAATAATTGCCGTCGCAACTCGAGCGATATTTTATGAGATATCATCGCATGATGATGAGATATTATTTGCTACAGCGACTACTGCGTGCATGTCACTAATTCGCGAAATCTGTATGCAAGAGATTGTCAGAATTAAAGAAGAAATTATGAATTCTACAATCGACTAAAAAACATGCGTCTGTGTCTAAACAAAAAACAAAGGAATGTTTATGAATATGTTAAAAAATATAGGAACGGAATATCTAGTTCCTGCAATTTTCAGTGCGGGAACTGGACTTGCGTATCTCTTGGGAGCTCCGATATCTGTGGGTGCTGCTACAACAGTATTAGCAGGATGTTCGCTGAAAGCTGTAGCTTGTAAAATATTTGAGAAAAAAGGTGAGGAGGTCATCGACAAATCAGTTGAACATGTGAAAAAACTCATTAATAGAGTTTCCAGCAATTATATTTTAGGCGGATTAGCATACACTGCTGCTGACATAGCGTTGTACGTTAATAAAAATGCTCAACATATATGTAAAGAAAATTATCAAGATCTTTTCTGCATGCAGTCGAGAGCAGCATCGGCACTGTTTCTAGCTACTACAATGATTGCTGGGTGGGAATTGCTATTATTAGCAAAATATCTCGGAAAAGAAGCGCGTGGGGAACATGATGAGTCAACAACAGGAATTAAAGCGGAGGTAACAAATGGTTAAAATAAATGATTTGCCAACAAACGCGGTGATATACGGAAACAAATACAGCTATGAAATTAATGATGATGCGAATCACATTCTTTTAGTAAATGAAAAATTTTCTATCAATAATGGAAGGCGTTATGTGGTTGGTTGGTTCATCAACGATACAGAAGCCAAAGATTTTCGGACATTGACAATCGCATTCACCGCTCTTGCTGCAGCGTCGGCATTAGTAGTGGTTAGCAGTAATGTAGCTGCTAAATTTTGTCCGTTTGATAGTCAATTATTGTCTACGTGCGGTCTATCGATGAGTTTTTCACTAACATCTATGATAGCTAGTGTAATCAATCTAGTTAGAGTAATGCCGCTGCTGAGATAATATTTAAATTTTAACCTTACCTAGATTCGATGTATATAATCATCGAATCTAGGTAAATTCACAAGGAAATAAAAAATGGGTAAAAAACGCGACGACGGAAAACACTTTATGTCTGTACGAATCTGTCATGATCTCTACGATCGACTGAGAGCAGGTTGCAGATGGGAAAGAACAACAATTCAAGATTACATTGAAGGTTTATTGAGAAAGGAATTGCCGAAAATCGAGGAGAAGAAATGAAAATCACATGTACAGCGGATTTACACGGAAACGTGCCTGAGACAATCGGAGGGGATCTACTGATTATCGCAGGTGACATTACGGCACGGGATACTCACGGAGAATACGATAATTTCCGTCAGTGGCTGCGTTGTCAAGATTACACGATGAAAATAGTAATCGGTGGCAATCATGACAACGGATTCGTCGTTACTGAGTGTTTAGATATGACTCGCGTATATTGTGACGGTGCTACGTATCTGTGCGATGAGGGAATTGAATTCCAGGGAGTGAAAATCTGGGGTACACCGTGGAGTCCGTGGTTTCATGGAGTAAATCCGAGATGCAAAGCCTTCATGGATAAAGAAAATAAAATCAAGAAGAAATTCGATATGATTCCTGAGGGCACAGACATTTTGATTTCGCATTGTCCGCCGTTTGGTATACTAGACTCAGTCAGTGATTGGCATACGGGTGAGGTTAAATGTGTAGGAAGCGCTTCTCTTCTCGAGAGAATTGGTATAGTAAAGCCGAAATTGTGCGTGTTCGGTCATATACACGAGCACGGAGGAAAGCAAATGCTTTACAAGCACATCGGGCCAAATACTCTGTGTATCAATGCGTCGTACGTCGATGAACGCTATAGAGTCTCTAATGAACCGATAAATATAGAAATGGAGTTTTAACACGTGGAAAAAGAGAAACTGGAGATTGAAATTGGTAAGAAATTTAATTTTTTTGCTGAAGAAAAAGATTTGGAATTTACTCTAGATGAAAACGCATCTGTCGAATATAAAGGTAGAATAATATTTAATCATTATGTGCTTGAAAAAGGACGAGAACTTGTTATAGAATACCGAGGAGACGGGCACTTCAAGATATTAAAAGGGTTTATTAAAAACTACAAAATCAGGAAAAAATGAATGCAGTTGAACTCACGTGCGAATACTGCGGCAATAAGCAAATGATATCTGCACAAGTTTCGGGACGAAAAAAATACTGCAATAGCAAGTGCGCGGACGGTGCGTTCAAAAAGAGGCAGAGAGATAAAACTGAAGAATTGGAAAAAATATGTCTAGGCTGTAAGTCCACGTTCAAAACAAAATCGATCACGATTAAATATTGCAATCAGTTTTGTCGTCGACGATGCGAAATTCTCGAGATGAATAATCGAATACAAAAGCCGAAATCGCTTCATTAATGAATTAAAAAATAGCCCGTATCTATGTTTCACGGGCCATTCACTCTAAAAAAAGGGCATATATGAACATGCGAACTATAATTCCATCGTCTATTTAGTGCAATCAAACTCGATCAAAACAGAGATAGCATATTCTTTCGATTTCTTTTGTTCGTACTGAAACGTGAATCCTGCGCGACCGTCGGCGCGGCCTGGTCTGTGGTCCCCTGTGATTTCAGCACAGATTTTATCAACTATATATTTGAAAGACGTTCTCAGATTATCATGAGCATCTAAGAATTGTTTGGCATATCGAGTCAGAGTAATCGTGCACGGCATCGTAATTTTGCAAGTCAATCCCTTCATTACTTTGGCGATGCCTTCTTTGTGCAGCTTGTGACGCGTGGCGCGCTTCGTCCAATGTTCAGATAGGTTTCCTTCGCTGTAGGTGCGAAAAGGCAACGTGAAGCTCACGCTGCCTTTTTTGATTTGGGTGTTAAAAGGGAAGCTGCTCTTCAGCTGCGCTCCCTGCTGTCGACAAGTCAGGTGTATAATAATTATTTGACTCGGGACCTCTTTGCCCGGTCGCTACGCTCCCTTGAG